>Ga0209395_1003446_pt1 | contig 19572 bp, 23 predicted proteins | sample GOMGulsemesocosm_3_FD_184635 | JGI IMG/M metagenome (GOLD analysis project Ga0209395, IMG submission 184635) | Methane-oxidizing microbial communities from mesocosms in the Gulf of Mexico - GOM9D Gulf of Mexico (SPAdes) (version 2) | ecosystem: Environmental > Aquatic > Marine > Cold seeps... | reverse complement strand
TGGCCAGTATCTAACAATGTCATATTGCCATTAACACGAAGTCGACGACGAGTACTCAATTCAATAATCAACAGACCTACTTGCGAATTGCCCGTAATGTTATGCCATAAGGGATCTTCACCTTGTTCAATCATCTGTTGAGGATTGATTAATATTTGCTGATCATTGGGTGCACTAATAAATCCAGGTTGGCCAAATAATACCGATGTCCATATTTGTTCATTTTCATCATTACTGCTGATCACTGCCATATATTGTTGAGCAACAAACGGTAATGCTCCTTTGATGATATGCTGGCTAACCACAGTCGCATTGCGTTTAGCAATATCGGCTTCATTAGCCAGTGCTTGTACCTGTAATTCACCTTGGTGAAATACTGATAGCTCATTCATATTCACATTCCCGTTTGTTAGCTTAACTTTTGATCGACTCGATAAATAAAGAGCCTTGTGTAAAAATGTTGTCTTTAGAAGGTTAAAATTGAATAACCTTCGGTTGCCAATTTATGCACACTTGGTAGGCCACGAGTACCAGGCACTGCGTTTTCAGTTAAGTAATCAAAACCAGATGCTTCTACTTCTTCTGCTGAGCCAAAGACATCTGCACAACCACAAGAAACACCTGCAATTGAATCTTTTACCGCTTCAAATAACGCATGAACTGGATTTTCAGGTTTTGCTAATTCTGCAATCCAACGAGTTCCTGTGCCGTTAAAAATAACTTTTACATCAGCACCACTTTGCTTGTAATCAAATGCCGTTGCTAATGCATTAAATACTCGACCTAATGCTTCTTCTTGACCATGGTTTGGATCTGATAGTACTAAAATTGCTGTTTTCATTTTTATCTCCTAAAAAGATTGGTTAGTTTTGAGCTGTTGCTCCGTAATGTCTGAATTCATTATCAATACTTTGATTAATGAAATAAATACACTAAAATGTATTTCATACTTTCATTTTATGGAGTAATCCTAATTAATAAACTTATCGCGATGCAGGTCTTTATGCAGATTATTGAGAGCGGCAGTTTGACCAAAGCGGCTAATGCATTAAATACCTCACTACCAACAGTAGTAAGGACGTTGGCAGCATTAGAAGAACATTTGAACATTCGATTAATTAATCGTACAACGCGTAAAATCACCATCACTGAAGAAGGACAACGCTACCTACAACGTTGTCAACGTATTCAATATGAAATTGAGCAATCAGAATTAGAAATAAGTGCCAATCAAAAAGCGCCTACTGGTAAGTTAAAAATTACTGCTTCCGTGATGTTTGGATCAACTTATATTGCGCCATTGGTAGCAAAGTTTCTGCAAAAACATCCACAGGTGAATATTGAATTGGTATTGTCGGATCAAAACATTAACTTAGTTAAAGAAGGGATTGATATTGCCATTCGTATCGGTGTGTTGAGCGACTCAAATATGGTGGCAAAAAAAGTTGGGACAGTACGCAGAGTCATTTGTGCTACACCAAAATTATTAAATAAACTTGGTACAATTAATCACCCTAAAGACCTTACTTCAATGCCATGCATTCATTTCTCCGGCTTAAGTCATGGTAATAACTGGCATTTACACCAAGGCGATAAAATTCACTCTATTCCGGTAAAAGGCCCGTTAACCTGTAATAACATTACATCGGTATTAAACGTAGTAAAAGAAAGCTTAGGTTTGGGTATGTTCCTTTCTTATCAAGTAGATAAAGAAATTAACAACGGTGATCTACGTTTAATTCTAGAGGAATATGAACCTGAGCCTCTTGATGTTAGCGTGGTTTATTCTCATGCCAAACTCATGTCAACGCGCATTAGATATTTTGTTGATTGGGTAACACATGAATTGAAGCATCAAATGAGCGATAATGCCTGATGTTTATGTTTATGTTTAACAGAAATTTATTAAAAAAAGCGCTGTAGCGTAATGGAATAAATTACTACAGCGTAAGGTAAGATAGATGGTTGTGATTTAACGACTCGATGTTTGAGCAACTAAGTGAGTTGCAATGGCATATTGAGTATTTTTCAGCTCATTTTTATTTATGAAATTAAATGTACGTTCAGCTAGTTCGCTATCCTGTTTTATTCGCTTTGATTGAGCGCTAACTTTTGCCAAAAACACATCAACAACTTTATTAAAATTATCAAAACGATATTCAAACTCACTCAAGTCAGGAATTGAAGTCTTAGTAAATGCGGAAACCTGCAGTGCCATGCTTTTATGATGACGGGGTTCTGCTTCGGCTACAGTGATGTCGATAAAAGTAAGTAGAAATACACCAGCAATCGCCAATAAATAGTTGTTGTGGGCTGCTTTAATTCCAAATAACTTTTTTAAGAACGCCATAGTATTCTCCTGCACTTTAGAAGCGAATTTTTATAAATTTCTAGCGTCTTTACTGATTGCTATTTCATTGATGCTCGCTTCTCTGGTATGCATCAAACCTTGCTCGTCAAATTGCCAATGTTCAATACCAAAGGCTCTGAACCATTGCCCATTGTCATCGTGATATTCATATTGAAACTGCACGGCAATGCAGTCGTTAGAGAAAATGAACAGTTCCTTTTTTAGCTTGTAATCAAGCTCTCGTTGCCATTTTCTTGTTAAGAGCTGAATTATTTCATCATGCCCTTGTACAAATTCATTTCTATTTCTCCAACTTGAATTTGAGGTATAAGCAAGAGCAACTTCTTCTGGATTTCGGTTGTTCCATAGATCTTCTGCTCGCTGCACTTTTAGTTTTGCCGTTTCAAGGGTAAATGGCGGTTTCACTTGCTTTGTCATACATCAACTCCAATGTTTATTTTAAACCAAAGGTAAACAAATCAGTATACCTTTGGGCAATATAAACAGAACAGTTTACCTTGTCAAGTAAATTACTCCTCAGTTTATTTGTGTGCAGTAACAAATCTACTAATAATATTTACTCTTTAAGCGCTTTGACCTCAGCTTCCAATTCACTTATTCGTTGCTGGTGAGGCGCAAACCACTCAGCAACTTCTTGCTCAGTAAAGCGAGGTTTAATATGTTGAGGGCAGTTCCAATCTAAAGCCTCTATGGTTAAAACAATCACTCGCTCTATCCGGGCTTTATATTCAGGGTGTTTCAGTTGTTGAAATAGCTGCGGGTTTTCATTTTCAGTGACAATTTCAGATCGAGCCCACACTTTAAGCCTCGCCTTGCGCGGATAATCCATAATAATAATGGATGTTCGATTATTACTTTGTAAATTCCCAACACTTAGATACTGCTTATTACCGCGAAAATCAGCAAAGGCAATTTTATTACCTGATAATACTTTCAGAAAACCACGTGGCCCGCCACGATGCTGAACGTACGGCCAACCATCCGAACTTACCGTCGCTTGATAAAAAATATCACTCTGCTCAATAAATGCTTTTTCATTCTCTGAAAGTTCAGTTGGTGCTGGATTTTGCTCCATCCTACGATAGTTTTTCCTCGAGCCGAGCTCTGTTTGCATTTTCTTAACATCATCTGTAAATGCTATATCAGTAAAATTTTTCATCCGTTACCTATTCTTTTAAGGGGTGTATCCATCAAAGCTTAGCTGTTTGAATAAGAGCAATCGCTAAACAAACAACCTTACAATAATAAACAGACCAGTGTACCTTGGGTAACTATAGACAATTCTGTTTAGCTTTGTCAATTATCAAATGAGTTAGTGTTGCTGAGTTCAACCAGTATCAATCGATTAATTAGGGTCTCAGAAAGACTAGACTTTAAAAATACACAGTGCTACGGTGCACCTTTCTGTTTACCTCAATTTAAGAAGTTCATCTTGCCTGCGATATCAAAACGAGAACATTTAGTTTCAAAAGCCCTAAAATTGTTTTATCAATATGGCTTTAATGCCACCGGTATTGATAAGATCATTGCTGAAGCTGCAATATCCAAAAAGACTTTATACAATCATTTTAAATCTAAAGATGAACTAATATTAGCGACATTGAGAAAGCGAGATGAACTATTTAGAAATAACGTTATGCGAGAAACAGAGCACTTAGCTTCCTCTGCTAAAGATAGGCTTTTAGCGATTTTTGATGTTCATGATACTTGGTTTAATAGTAAAGAATTTTCAGGTTGTATGTTCATTAATGCCTCCGCCGAATTTGCCTCCCAAGATGACGCCAAACATATTTTGTGTGCTGAGCATAAACGACTGATACGTGACTACCTTAAAGATTTGTCTGAACAAGCAGGCGCTAGCGATGCTCAGTTGCTTACTCAACAACTGAGCTTATTACTTGAAGGAGCTATCGTTGAAGCTCATGTCAGCAATAATACAAGTGCTGCTATCCTCGCCAAAAGTATGGCTGCTGTTTTTATTGAGCAAGCAATTGCTGACAATAGAGCATCCTAGAACCAAAGTTAACCAACTAAATGAAACTGACTGTCCATGCCTTTATCTCGTAATGGAATAATGGCTTGATATGCATCTGAATGATACCAATCACTCGCTTTTTCTTTGCTTGGAAATTGAATAACAACCTTGGTGCTATAGCTTGATTTTCCATGTAATTGTTCGATTGCACCTTTGGCTATAAACTCCCCCTCAAAAGGCAATAACGTTCCAGCCGCCGCTGCACTATATGCTGTTAAGTTGTCTTTGTTGATAGGTGTTAAGTCGACGATAATGAGTGCTGTCATTTGTTTAATCCTTGTTTTGTTTATGTTGACTTATGATAAGAACTAAGTGAATATTTAACAATAACCAAAAACAGAACTGATTGTTTTTAAAAATGAACAATGTAAAAAAGCTCTCCTCACTATTAGTATTTGCCGAAGTGGCCACTAAGCAATCATTTACTCTAGCAGGCAAAAAGCTTGGTATGAGTAAATCAGCCATTAGCCAGCATATTAAACGTCTAGAAGAGGATACCGGGCAACAATTGCTTTCTCGACATACCAGAGGCATGTCACTGACCGCCGCAGGAGAGAAATTACTTACGCGATGTGAATTACTCCGTGATCAAGTTGAACTTGCTTATGATGAACTGAATCAGCATAAAGAGATCCCTTCTGGTGTTTTTGCCTTGACTATTCCTCATTCCTTGGAAAAAGGCATAGTCATCCCCGCATTAAAACAATTATGTTTAGAATTTCCTCTGTTACAAATAAACTTGCGGGTAACTGACCAAGCACTAGACCTTATTGAAAATAACTTGGATGTTTCGCTTTATGCAGGGGAATTACAAGACAGTAATTATCGAGCCCAACCTATTGGTACGGCAAAAGAGGTATTTTGTTCAAGCCCTAATTACCTTCAAAAATACGGAATACCAACTCATGTTGAATTGCTTTCCAAGCATAAAATTATTGCAACATCTTGGCAGAAAAATTTTTTAACATTACATCAAAGTGACCAATTAACTCAAAAGCATACTATTAAGTTTGAGTATTTCTCTCGTACCAATACTTTGCCCAGTGTTCTTAGTATTGTTAAGCAAGATATGGGCATAGCGCTGTTGCCTGAATTTGTCGTTCAGTCAGCAATAGTAAAAGGGGAGTTAATTAGAGTATTACCTGATTACCAAGGAAAAACATGGCCATTTTATATGGTTCATCGTTTTCATGGCGAAAAACCTATACACATCACCCGTTTCTATCAATTAGTAAAGCATTTCTTTCAAACGTTAAACTAAGTGATCAAGCAAGTTCTGGTAATAGATGGGATTCCCACAACGTATGTTGCAATGTTTCTTTAAAAAAACCAAAGTGGCCTATGCTTTTAACTTGCATTTCTCCGGGTGAAAATCGCATCATATTTAGCTGACTTTCGGCAAAAAAATGATGTAATGAGTTAATGTTTTTAGCCGACATCATTTGGTCATCAGTAAATGAAAATGAGGTGATAGGTTTTTCCAACATTCGATAAGCATTTTTAATCTCTTTACTCTCGACGCCCAGTAAATACTCAGGGTGTAAACACCACTTACGCCATTGCTTCATCACACCGTAAGGTAGATTGCCTACCATGCCTAAACTTTTACCTGGGAAATACCCTAAAACTTTTAATAATATCGGGGCAACAAAATACCAAAGGAACCATACTTTCTTTTTTAGAGGTTTGGCATTTTCACGCCAATAACCGCTACCACTGGCTATAGTAACTATTTTTGAAACGATATTAATATTAGGGATCATGCCAGTGATTTGTCCACCTAGACTATGCCCTATCCAATAAATAGCTTGGTTATTTGCATAATTTTTTGAAAACTCTAAAATGGCCTGACAGTCATATATTGCCCAATCGGTGATAGTTACTTCAGACTGTTTATAACTTTCAGTAGCCGGATTTCCCATCGCAGAATAATTAAACGTTATCACTGAAAACCCTTGTTGGACTAACCATAAAGCAAAGTCTTGATAATAATCTTGTTCTACCCCTAAAGCAGGTGCGATGATCACAACACCTTTATTAGTGCTTTTAGGATGAAATATTGTTGTAGCAATTTTTTTATTGTTGCTTGCTGTTATGGTCTTTTTTTTAATATCGAACATAAGTTACATCACCCTAATTTTAAAACAGACTATTATTACTTTACGACTCTCTAATCTCGTTATTTCGAGACAGATTCAATTTAAGCAAATGATCTAACGATATTTTTCCACCACCAAACAACACGACTTGCATTAATAATATTGCCCAAATGATATGTGCGTACAAGGCTGCAGGGGCAATTTCTGCTAAGCTAATGACTGCAACAACATTGACAATGGTTAATCCTAAAGCGCTAAAGCGACTTGCTAAACCAAACGCCAAAATAATCGGGAGTAAAATTTCCCCGGCAGTGCCCAAATACGCAGCCAATTCAAACGGAATGAGTGGCACGCTGTATTCTTCTTCGAATAAAAATAAGGTTGTATCCCAGTCCCGTAACTTCGTTAAGCCAGCAGCAAAAAACACCCATGCAACGTAAAGTCGAGCGCCAAGCAGGGCTAAAGGCTGCAAATGATTGATCATGGTTGCAGTTTGAGAATAGGGCTGTACTAGACGTTGATTAAAAGTGGTCATTTGGTCGTCCTCAATAATAAATTGTGCTGGTTGTGTTTTTGGTAAAATCAATATTTGATGGAGTCGAAGGTTAATTTCAACTCCATTAATACTCATTTCAAATGAATGATCTAAACTCTCTTTATTTTTTAGCTTTTTCAGCCTCAAACTTTTCTTTAGCGGCGGATTTCAGTAAACCACCAAGATCTGCACAGCTGCCCTTGGCGACCAATTTCCATTCACCAAAATCATTATCTACGCTAGATTGCCCAGCACATGAATGAGTACCGGCTAAATTACCGCAATCATTTTGCCCAGCCAAGGCCACGCCATAACACTTCTCTTTTCCAGCCGCTTGTGCAGGAGCAACAACGGTCGAAGAAATGGCAACGGCAAGTGCTGCACTAGCTAGTAATTGTTTGTTATTCATAGTTGTACCCTCTATCAGTTTGATTCGTTGTTAATAAATTTTTATAGCTTGATACTATCGGCTAACCAACGTTTAACTTGTTGACTAGAGTTTCCCCCGATCAGTCGTGATTTAACTTCATTCTCATTTAACAAAATTAAGGTTGGTACTCCTCTCACCTCAAATTTTTTTGCTAAGTCAATCTGTTCATCAACATCAACTTTTACGATGTTCACTTCGCTTCCATGACATGCTGATAATTCAGACATGATGGGAGACATAGTTTTGCACGGTGCACACCATGTGGTACTGAAATACAAAAGTACCCATTGTTGCTCATGGTCGAACCAGTTAAGACCTTGGTGAGTGACATAATCTTTCATCTAGTCTCTCCAGCCCGACCCGTTATCAAAAACAAATTATTCGGCATTTAATGTCGCAATCGATACACCTTGAATGCCTGACCATACACGCTCAGCAGTCGCTAAGTGACCGGGAACGTCGGATAGCCATTTTTTCTGAACTGCTTTATTTAAATTTAAATAAAGTTTACCTTCGACAATTTTCCAAGCCGTAGGATCCGTATCTAATTTTTTGTCTAGTGCAACACCCATTGCGCAAAAGCCACCAAATTGTGGGGCGAATTTCTCTGGATTATTACGGAATTGGTCGCGATTGCTTTCACTGCTAAATTGGTAAATGGCACTTTTATAAGTAGCGCTATATTTTTGATTACCCTTAACAGCTTTGCTGTCGGTAAAATATGAAACGGCATCATAACCATGAATGGCGATGTCATTGGCATTGGCATTTACGTCAATATCGGCTGCAAAGCTGATGCTACTAACTATGAGGCTCGCTGCGATAGCTGCTGATTTTAATAGGGTTACAATTTTCATAAAAAACTCCGTGATTACTTTATTAAATAAATAGTTACAACCTATGGCTGTTCATATGATTAATGGAAATAAAGAATGTTAATATTTACTTCTCTTGGTCATGTGAGGTACTTTAGCAATGAGGGTGAAGCGAAAAGCTTCCATGTGTCTTTAACTTGAAACCAATCGTCTAATACTGCGGTTTTCTGCACTTTCCAAGTGGATAAATAGTTTTTATGGATAAATTAAGTAGTATTTTGCAAAACATCTCCTTTAATGCCGATGTGTTTTTTAGCGGTAGTTTATGCGGAATTCAAAGCTTGGGTGGCGCGGATGATACTAAAGGGCACATTCATTTATTAAAGGCTGGTGTTCTCACGTTAGTGTGTGAAGACGGGCATAAAGTGCGATTAGACAAACCAACTGTGATTTTTATGCCAGGTCCGACTAAACATCAGATCATCGCAAAAGAGTCAAACGAAGCCGAGTTAGTTTGTGTAGATATTACCTTTCATTCGGGCAGTGGCAGTGCTTTAATTAACGCCCTGCCTAAATTCTTATGTTTAGACCTCGGCAGTAATGATACCGTTGGGAAAACGGCACATTGGTTATTTGAAGAAGCATTTACTGACCAAGACGGCCGACAAGTTATTATTAACAAACTCGCAGATATTTTTTTGGTACAAATTTTAAGGCATGTCATTAACGACGGTTTAGTACTACAAGGCATGTTGGCTGGAATGGCTCACCCACAATTATCGCGACTCATGTCAGCTATTCACCAACAACCTGAAGAACCTTGGACAATAGAGACAATGGCTGAAACAGCGTTAATGTCACGAGCAAAATTTGCGGCGCTATTTAAAGAGTCGGTTGGCCAAGCACCGAGTGACTACCTCACCGATTTACGTATCGCAATTGCTCAAGGGTTATTAAAAAATGATCAACCGGTGAGTTTTGTAGCAAACAAAGTGGGCTATGAACATGGCTCAACCTTAGCAAGGGTATTCAGGAAAAAAATCGGTTTATCACCAAAAGAATGGTTATTAAAACTTAAAAAATAAATACGTCAACTCTATACTTAAAGGTAGAATTACGTCGCTTGCTGAGTTTTTATCAGGTCATCTATTAAAGATAAAGCTGTACTGCCTAGTTCAATATTTATTGATGAACCGGCAATTGCTTTTTTAGTATCTTCGGTCAAACACTCTACTTCTTCAACCAGCTTAGTTAAATTGACAGATTCATTTCGAAGCTGTGTTTCAACTTGCTGTAAGCTTGTTTTAACTTTTATAGAGGCTTTAGACACTTGATCGGTAGACAATTTCATAGAACTTTCACTACTGTTGGTTGCCAACTGAGCCTTCCCCATCGATTCATCTAATTCATTAAGAGCACTAACCAGCTGTTTTTGAAGACAATCTAAAGATTTCAGCCTATTGTCAATATTGATGGAGTTTTCTTTGGTTTGTGCCGCTAATGACTTTACTTCATCAGCAACCACAGCAAAGCCCCGACCGGCCTCCCCAGCTCGTGCAGCTTCAATGGCTGCATTTAAAGCTAATAAATTAGTCTGTTCTGAGATATTTGTGATCCCTTTCGCAAGACTTTCAATAGATTCAAATTCCGTTAAAAAACCATTCATTTGTAAGGTCAAATCTTGCAATGACCCCATAGCAAGATTCATTTCACTTCCTATTTCATGAATGTAGCTACATACGCCATTAAATGCGTTATCCATTTCACCTAATAACTGCTGACTTTGCCCCGCTTCATGCGAAAGTTCACCACTGACATTACAAGAACTTCTAGTAGAGTCGGCCACTGCCTCAACAAAAATAAGACGCTGTTTTGATGCATTGTTAACGGCTTTTGCGGTCGAGGTTATTTTTGTGGTTATATTTGATACTTCTTTCAATACTTTCAGCTGTTCAGGTAGTTTTCTCTCAATTTCTTCGAGTATGTTGTTTTTAAATAACTCAAAGGTACGAGTCATTTTTATTGATGCATACGCACTTGAAATAGAGGCAACACAGTAAGGGACAAGATAGGTAAATATAAGCTGATATAGATTAACATCATCACCAACAACTAACGCATGGCCTTGATTTATCAGGTTTAAAACAGTACCAACCACCAAAGAAATCAATAAAGAACGCTTAACTTGTTCAGTCGTAAACAGATACTTTTTCCATAAACCATCTAACGGTAATTTGTTCATCTTCCATACCTTACTATGTTATTTACTGGGCCATTAATTCATCTTCGAAATCATTTAAGCAACGACAGATAAGTTCGTTTCATTATCTGATAACCGTAGTTTTTGATAGGCATCTCTTAATGCGGTGCGTAACCCTTCTTCGATTACGGGGTGATAAAATGGCATTTCAAGCATTGTTTGAACGCTCATTTGTTGTTGCTTAGCCCAAGCTAATAAATGACCGATATGTTCAGCCGCAGGCCCAAACATTTCAGCACCTAAAAATTCGCCACTATATTTGTCCGCATACACCTTTAAAATACCTTTATTTTTAGCCATGACTCGACTTCTGCCTTGGCTTTCAAAACTCACTGTGCCAACGATGAAAGAGGGAGATTCAAGATCTGAGTACAAGGTATTAATTTGCGCTAAATTGAGTCCAACATTTGCCACTTGGGGTTCAGTAAAAACCACTGATAATGGTGCTCGCCTTTGTCCTGAAACAATTTTTGGGAAGGTACCGGCATTACTACCAGCAATTTTTCCATCATCTGCCGCTTCATGTAATAAAGTTAGGGTATTGTTCGCATCACCTGCGACAAAAATATGCTCAGCTGATGTTTGTAACGTTAATTCATCAAAGACAGGAGAGCCTTTCTCATCAAGGGTAATATTAGTGTTTTCTATGCCAAGCTTATCAACATTCGCTCTACGACCTGTTGCCGCTAATACATATTGAAAATTTTCTGCTACTGTTTTCCCTGTTTTATCTTGATAGGTGACTTCAACAGAATCTGCTTTTTCTTTACTGCTAATAACCCGTGCTTTGGCATCAAAATAAAATTCTTCGTTAAAGGTTTTCTCGGCATAACGTCTTATTTCTTCGTCATGCAAGTTCGCAACTGAGCCACTACGACCAAATACTTTTACCTTTACTCCTAAACGACTTAAAGCCTGCCCTAGCTCTAAACCAATAACACCGGGGCCAAAAACAGCAACAGATTCAGGTAAATCTTCCAACTCAAATAAACTGTCATTAGTTAATAACCGCGTGCCTGCCGCTGCTAAAAAGTCAGGATAGTCAGGCCTAGAACCCGTAGCAATCACAATGCGTTTGGCGATAACTTGGCTATGATCATCTATCATTAAGGTATGATCATCTTGAAACTTAGCGTAGCCACGGATTTTATGTTGGTTATCAAAGCCTTCAACAGACTCCATTACAAAGCCAACAAAGCGGTCACGCTCTGATTGCACCCGTTTCATTACCGATTTACCATCAATAAACACATGGGGAACATTGATACCAAAAGGTGCAACTTTACTGGCATTATGAGCAGCATCGCCTGCGGCAATTAATAATTTACTTGGCATACACCCAACTCGAGCGCAGGTAGTGCCATAATCACCGCCTTCTATCAGTAATATACTGTTGGTATGTTCACGAGCCGCTCGATAAGCCCCCATACCCGCAGTACCCGTACCAATAATCGCCACGTCGACGTTAATTATTTTCATAATTGTCTTCCTTTAACTTTAATAATTATGCACTTAGCGCTTCACTTATTGGTTGATGCTGAGTGCTTTTCAGATAGTTAATAATATCTTCTGATTCATATAACCAGCGTGTTCCACCATTTTCGTCGTCGATACGTAAACAAGGCACTTGTGTTTTACCACCACCCATTTGTAAATCAGTACAATGTTTTTGCTGAAGTTGAATATTTCGTAATTCAACATCTACTCCTAATTCATCTATTGACCAACGTGTTAGTTTGCAAAATGGGCAACTATCATAATGATATAAAGCCATTTTGCTGGTTTGTCGTTGCTGTACTTTCATCACTTAACTCCTTGTTTTGGTCAGCTGATGTAGCTAAAGGACTAATATACCCATACTGTTCATTTAATAGGCAACCAATCGTCTAAACTTTGCCACCAATGATCCAAGCTTGCAGACAATACGCAAAAAAATAACCATGCCTCCGGCTGTATATTTCATGTTTTTAACAAGAGTTATTTCTGCTCACCAAACACCTTTATTATAAAAAAAGTGTTGCGTAGCGGGAGAGGCTAGCAACACCAAAGAGAGTTAATTATTTTTCTTCATGAAGCCAAGAATGTGTTCTGAAATAACATCCCCATCTTCTTCTAAGGCGAAGTGACCTGTATCTAGGATATGAAAGTCTAAGTTTTTCAAATCACGCTTATAAGGATGTGCACCTTCTTCAGGGAAGATATAATCACCTTTACCCCATACCAATAATGTCGGTGGCTGATGCTCTCTAAAATAAGCCTGCCATTCAGGGTATAGCGCAGGGTTGGTACCGTATGAATAAAATAATTCTAACTGAATTTCTTTATTACCCGGACGGTCTAACTTCGCTTGGTCAACAATCCAATTATCAGGACTGATAGTTTCTTTATTACGCGTACCGAAAGTATATTGCCATTCAGTTGCACCGATAGTTAATAATGAGTCTTTTAACGTTTTGGCATTTTCAGGTGTTTTATCTTTCCAATAGGCTTTTATTGGCTTCCAGAAATCACGTAACCCTTCATCATAGGCATTACCATTTTGAATAATTAAACCTTCGACTCTTTCTGGGTGTGCTGCAGCAATTCTAAAACCAATCGGAGCGCCGTAATCCATCACGTACATGGTGTATTCTTCTGCACCCACTTTCTCTAAAAAGGCATCGGTAACTTTAGCGAGGTTATCAAAGCTATATTCAAATTCACTTAAAGCAGGCATTGAGCTATTACCAAAACCAGGGTAATCGGGGGCAATTACGTGGTATTGCTCTGAAAGCTTAGGGATCAAATCACGATACATATGTGATGAAGTAGGAAAACCATGCAACAAAACAATCGTTTTCTTGTTTTCCATGCCTGCTTCTCGGTAAAAGATATCTTGGTTTTGTACTTTTATAGTTTTATGTAATGTTTGTGCTGCTTCAACATCAGCAATACCGCTGAAATTGAACATTAATACACCTGCTGCTGCCATCAAATAGCTTTTAAAAGGGTTATTTTTTTGTGTGCTTTTTAAACGTGTTTTCATGTTATTTCTCCAAAGTAAATATTAGTTTTGTGTTAACTTGGCTAATAAGCCGTTTTGTTCTTTTGCCAATAATTCAGTAAATCCACCAATAGCTGAGCCAACGATAAATATTTGTGGGTACGTTCTACCCGTTGTTCTTTCATTTAGCTGCTGAATCATTTCAGGCTGTTGATAGACATCATATTCAATGAATTCCAAACCTTTATTTTCCAGTAACCGTTTGGCGTGGGTGCAATATCCACAACCTGGCCGGGTATAAATTTCTATTCTCGGCATTTACTCTCCTCGTTGATGCTTATCTAAAAGCGATTACGTTTTGATGGAGTCATTATCTATAACAACACGTTGTTGATAAATAGGGTTGATGTTGAATTATTGTCAACACATTATTGACAATAGAATGATATTATTGCGATTAGGAAGTAGTAAATGGATACATTAGACGGTTTAAAAACAGTAATAGCTGTGGTTGAGACACACTCGTTTACTGCGGCAAGCGAAAGGTTAGGCATTTCAAAAGCGTTAGTTAGTAAATACGTTGGTGAGGTAGAAAGTAAACTTGGTATTAGATTGTTTAATCGTACTACGAGGCAGTTAGCATTAACCGAGGCGGGACGACGCTACAATGAAGAAGCTGTAGTGATACTAGAACAGTTTTCAGTGATGGTTGATAATGTCACCGACGAACAAACTAACCCGCGCGGAGTATTAAGGATTAGTGCCCCTGTAACTTTTGGTGAAATGCAACTAGCCCTTTTATTGCCTGACTTCTTAGACTTGTATCCTGAATTACAGATTGAATTAATACTCACTAATGGTGCGATAGATATGCTAGAAAGAGGTATTGACGTACGTCTACGCATTGGTGGCGTTGACGACTCCAACATGATCGCCAGACACTTAAAAACCTTCCCTTTAATTTTGTCTGCATCACCTAGTTATTTAAAGGAGTTTGGTTACCCACTAACACCTCAACAAGTATCAGAACACCGCTGCATTATTGATAGTAATTTTAGAGTGGGTAAACAATGGCCAACCATTTCTCCTAGTGGCATTGCCGAAACAATTAATGTTAGCTCTTCTATTTCCGCAAACAGTCCACAAGCAGTAGGTGAAATTGCCATTGCGGGGGGAGGCATTGCGATGACCCCTGATTTTATTGATAAACAGGCGATTGCAGATGGCCGTTTAGTGCCGATATTACCTAATTACACTACTTTGGAGTTTGGTTTATTTGCCATTTATCCACATCGAAAATATATCGCTAAAAAAGTGAGGTGTTTTATCGACTTCGCCTTAGAAAAGTTTTCAAACAACTGATTTATCACTATAGTGTAAATGATTCCGTAGTTTCAATACCCTTTATTCAACCATTAATTTGCTCTAACGCTTTAGCTCGATCACAAAACATAGCGCTACCTAACTCTTTAAACTGTGTTGCTAAACGACAAGCTTTAATCGTTAGTTTGTTGGCGAGTTCAGTATTTTTAGCTGCTTGATGCGCTTGGGCTAAATGAAAGTATCCAGCGCCAGAATTAGCATAACGCTCGGCATTAATTTTAAACACCTCAATCGCTTCATCTGTTCGTTTGTTTGCTAAGAAATAATAACCTGCTGCAATTAACATTTCACTTGGCGGTTCGATTTGATAAGGAAATTTGTTGGATAAATTTTGATAATAGTTCATTAAACTATCTAGATTTCCATCTACTAACAAAGCAGCTATATCTTTGATGAACCAATTTTTATAAAGCAGTTTAAGTCCTTCAAAAGTGCCGTGATGAAGCGAAGATAAATGTGTTTCTTCTGGCAGGTTTGTCAGTTTCCATTGCATTGTATCCGGCGCATACAGCTTCAGTACTTCGGCATATGCCTTAATACTATTAACAAATTCTGGGTATTCGTTGGCAGCTGTCATGTATAAGAAATGTGGTGGAGTACGGCCATTTTTGAAAAATAATTCCGCTGATTTAATCAAGGCTCTTTCGTCATAAAAAATACTTGGGCTAATGGCAATATGAGCATTAAATAAAGACGGCTGGACTTGTTGGCTATAGATAGAAAATATGCCGCCGTAAGAATGGCCAGCCAAAATACTATATGGCGCAGTTCTATATTGTTTGTTGACCCGTGGCATTAATTCATCGGCAATAAATGCCAGAAATTTATCTGCTCCGCCCATTTGAGGCATGCCATAAAGTTCTTTTGAGGGTGTTGGTGTAAAATCCCGAACTCTGTCAACATTATTTATAGCGACCACAATAACTTTTGGCATTAATTGATTTTTCTGTAAATAGTCAGTGATGCCTGCGGTATATAAAAGGTTATGATCACCATCAAGTAAATAAATCACTGGATAGTGATCATTGTTAACGTCGTAACCCTGTGGTTTATGGATAACAATGGTTCTTTCTTCATTGAGTATTTTAGACTTGAAAGTCAGTTCATCACCCAAACTTACACTGGCAATATTTTCAGCTTGAATTGGCAAACTAACCAATAAAAATGCAGTAACAAGTGAAAGTTCAAAATGACTAATGATGTTTCTTTTTAGCTTTTCAATGAAAATAGTTAAATGGATGTTGCTCATGTGTTCTCAAATTCCGTATCAAATAATTTTATTTACGCAGGGAATATGCAATTCTTAATAAAACCAATCCAATAAAACTTTCTAAAACTTTCTAAAATTATTGATTTTTCTACAATTTTTTTGAGGTTTGATTGAGCAACGGCTGCATGAATGTTAGATTTCTTTGCGCAATAATTTGACTGGCTCGATGGTAATACTGTTGCGACTTGGTCGTTTTTCCTTGCAAATTGGCCAATTCACTAAGTGCTAAAAGTGTATTGCTGGTCCCTATAGGGCATTGAATAACACTGTGATAATTCAATGCGGCCTCTAAGGAACGCAAAGCTTGTTGGTAATCACCGTATCGAATATCAACTTTACCTTGCAGTTGAGCAATGAAAGCACGATTTAACCAGTCCTGATGTGCGATTGCCGATTCATCTGCAGCTTTAAGGCTTTCTTTAGTTAATGCTAGTTCGCCGCGCATATAGTGAATCAATGATAATAGATAATGGATCTTGGGTAATTCTGCTGAATTAGACTGTTGGCCTAACTGCTTTGCTATTAATAATTGCTTCTCTGCCGGTTCCAATTGATGTAACTCTAGAAGAGAAGTCACCAACAAACGACGTGCGACAATATTATTAGCTTCAACTTGCAACAACCCCTCAAATAGCTCTATCGCTGCTAAGTGATGATTTTCTTCTTGTAAATCCAACGCCCTAACGAGCATTTCATTTGCAAAGTCACTCTTAAAATCGTTAGACGAAATCCGAATCGACTGTCTGGTATAAGAGACTATTTTTTCAGTTAGTTCTATTAACGCCTCGTTAATAGAACTACTTAAAATAACACCACGCTTGTATGAATTTTTAAAATGAAAAGTATATTTAAGTTGGTACTGTTGTACAGAACCAGACAGTTGAGTTTGCACAATTAAACTCGCCCCAGACACTTCAAAAATTCGAGATAAATCTTGTTGTATATCACGATATTCTAGTTCGGCATCCCGCAAAATTTCCAGTACATAATCGGTGTTCATGACCACCAAATTTTCATCGGAAGAAATGCGAGCAATCAATTGATCCATAGCACCTAACTTCACCCATTGGTGACCGTTATCGTCAATGCGATTGACAACCGGTAAAATCACCAGAGAACCTGATAAATCTTCTGTTATCTTAACAACAGAATGATTATCTTCAGGGGTTAATTTATGCAGATATAAATAACTACCTATAATCAAAAATAGCAGACATATGGCGGTCAAAGTTAATTGCCAAAACCAACGATGAGAGAAAGCGGTTGAGGTTTTAGCTTCATTTTTTTCTATTAATTCAACATCAGCTACCCAAGCATAACCTTTTCGAGGGTGAGTTTTTATCACTTGCTGACTGGTAAATATTTTCCTTAACTCGGCAATGGTTTGAAATAATACTTGCTCATGAACTTCAACATCATCCCAGACTTTGGTCAACAACTCTTGTTTAGTTAGCACTTGATATGGATTTTCTAAAAATATAAGTAATAAAGAGAAAGTCTTTGGCCTAATTTTGATTATTTCATCGCCCAACAAAATATTCTGTTGATGAACTTGGACTAAATGCTGACAAGTTTTATAGACAAAAGACAAAACAGTGCTCTTTTAAAAGGATAGTAGGAAGACAGGAGCAACAGACGATAGCGGGTAAATTAAATTTTGGCAAATAATGTAGGGCAGTTTAAATTCAGTGACCGTGTATTAAGTGACACTTTCAGGAGCTACATACCGGTAGCCTGCGCCATAAACAGATTCCAGCAAACCGCCACTAAGCCCTAATGATTTAAGTTTCTGGCGAATATTTTTGACATGTGCATCAACGGTACGATCTGAAATATCACGCATATCAGGATATGCTTGGTCTAATATTTGACTACGAGAATAGATTCGTTCGGGTTGGTTATAGAGTAAATTAAATAGGTTAAATTCTAGATGAGTAAGTTCAACTGATTTTCCCAGATAGCTGATTTTAAAAGCCGCTTCATTAAATGAGAACTCATCACTATTTTGTTTAGTTTGATGAAGCTCTAATAATGCCGTGTTATTTTCAATAAGCTTCTTCTGTTTCTGAGCTATGCCGACATGTAAAGAAACTCGCGCGAGTACTTCTTGATCATTAAAAGGTTTACTAATGAAATCAACAGCACCGCATTCTAAACCTTTCACTTTATCTAAAGGATCTGACAAGGCACTGATAAAAATGATGGGGATATGTTGGTATTGTTCTTTGCTTTTTAGCTGCTGGCAAACTTGATAACCATCTATTTCAGGCATCATCACATCAAGCAAAATTAAATCCGGTAATTGTTGGCATGTATCTAAATATCGATAGGTTTGCTGGCCACTCAACGCAACACTGACTTTATATTGTGGAAATAAAATTGCACCAAGGGCATTAATATTGATACGCTCATCATCTACAATTAATATTTGTATATTTTGCTCTGACAATGTGAAGGATACCTAGGGTTTAAAAAGTAATGGTACGAGTTATTTACTTAATTTATATCACCAATTTTATAAAATACAATATAATAAAATAATAACTTAAATTTATATTTTAAATTAAAGCAAAATATTTTTTACTAACGGCTTGATAATGATAATAAAAATACTAAAAGTCATTACCTTTCTAGCTTTAGCAACCTTTTCACTGGTCACTATCGCGCAATCTGTTGCACCTTTAACTGCAGCCCCTTTAAAAAGAGTCTCTCCCAATAAACATCCTTTATTTACTAACGCACCTTTATACATTGAAAGTGTGCTTAGTGCAGATGATTATGCAAATGGCTTGTTAAGCGATATTGTTCAAGATAAACATGGTTTTTTATGGCTTGCCAGTCAACGTGGTATTGCTCGCTATGACGGTCAAAAGCTCAAACAATATCGGAAAAACATTGCAGACCCTTCATCGATTATTAGTGATATAGCAAAAAAACTCTATATTGATAAGTTCGATAATATTTGGATTGCCACTAATCTTGGTTTAGCTTTGTTTAATCCAGAAACAGAGCATTTCACAAACTTTGAATTTGGCGATGATCACAATGGTCTTATCGCTACTCAGGTCTCTTCTTTTGCTCAAACCCAACTTTCTGGACTTTGGATTGGCACCAATAATGGCTTGATCTATTATAGTTTTGAACAAAATAAATTTGTTCTTCCTTTTAACATTCCACTGCCTAACGAACTTGCCAAAGGTGTAATCTATGATGTAAAAATAATGGCTGATGGACGTTTACTGATCGCCAGTATCAATGGTTTATGGAAATTAGACCCAAGCAGTCAAATTTTTGAAAAGTTAAGTGCTTCAAAAGTTAATAAAATTTTTGAAAGTTCACGGGGAAATATTTGGTTGGGACTCATTGATGGTTCTTTAGCTAAAATAAATAA
>Ga0209395_1003445_pt1 | contig 19578 bp, 19 predicted proteins | sample GOMGulsemesocosm_3_FD_184635 | JGI IMG/M metagenome (GOLD analysis project Ga0209395, IMG submission 184635) | Methane-oxidizing microbial communities from mesocosms in the Gulf of Mexico - GOM9D Gulf of Mexico (SPAdes) (version 2) | ecosystem: Environmental > Aquatic > Marine > Cold seeps... | reverse complement strand
AGAGCCTGTCCATTCAAATAGATTAACGATTTAACATGACATTTCGATAACTAAAGTAAAGCAAACCATCATACTATTCGCTAATAGCTGATTTTATCGCTTGCGCCAAATATTCTGGCTCATCTGTCCCAAGACGTATTTTTTCACCACTTTTAAGTACAATTTCTACCGCTAACAAACCGGAAACGTTATATAACCAACCGCTTCCCATCATTCGTATACCAAAACCATACAATACAGAATTTTTAACAACCTGACAGCTAGCGACTTTATCTAGCGCTATTTTTTTGTGCCAAAATTTAAAGCCAAAATGCCAACTTAACATCTCTTTATCCACGCTTGCTGACAGTGAAGAAAATATGATACCAACCAATAAAAGTAATAAACTAATAATTGATAAGGTTGCTATTTCTGTGTGGGTTAAGTTCTGATATTCGGTAAAAAGCATAGAAAATAAAAAACACACAACAGTAAACATTATTACTATCATTAAATATCCAATTTGGGTGTGCTTATAACTGATAAATTCCTGCTCATTATAAATTAGAACATCACTGTCAATTTCAAAAACTGATGCAATGGCACGGATTGACTCATATGATGCGCTGCCTGACTTTTCAATACGCTGAATTGTCCGTAGACCAAGCCCACACGCTTGAGCCAATTGATCTTGACTCCATAATTTTTTTTGACGATTATCTTTAACAATATTAGCTTTAACTTTCATATCCATACCATATCCCTCGGGTTAATTTTTTAAATATTCTAACCGAGGGGTTATTTAATAGTGACGCCATTATACGGATCTTTATAGGTTATTGTTACGTCATTTATATGCCAACAGCTTTTAACTTATTAATTACATTAAAAAATTAGCCACAGCTAAACTTTATTAATTGTTCTAGTACCTGAAATGAGAAAACAAGTTAATCTAATTGAAAGTGATTCACCAATACTCCCATTTGTTGAGCTTGTCCTTGTAATGCTGAAGCTTCTTTTATACCTTTCTCTGCTTCTTGAAAAAATACCGCAGATACTTCGTTTATAGAGGTAGTATTGCGGCTTATTTCTTCTGTCACTGATGTTTGTTGTTCTACTTCTGTCGCTATTTGTGTTGCCATATCTGATATGTTTTTTATTGCGACCGTTATATCAGCAAAACTCAATGTTGCTTTTTCAGCATCAGATACACTAGCATTAGCTAACTCATGGCACTCTCCCATAGTTTGAACTGCAGATTTTGTACTGCTCATCTAACAATGAGATCAAAGTTGATATTTCTTCGGTCGAGCTGTAGGTACGTTGTGATAAAACCCTAACTTCATCCTCGACTACGGCAAAGCCTCGATCTTGCTAGTCCGCTCTAGCCGCTTCGATAGCAGCATTGAGTGCGAGAAGGTTTGTTTGTACTGCAATGCTACTGATGGTTTTACTATGCAACTAATTTGCTGACTATTACGCTCTAATTCTGCAATGATTTCTGACACTTTTGAGACCTCTTGTGCGAATTGAGTAATAGTTTTTTAACAAGTATTGGCAAGCTCCTCTGGGACTTCACTGGTGTGAACAGTTTCGTTAGATGCCAGTGCTGTTTGTTCTGCATTTCCCGCAATCTCTTGTGTTGTAGCAGACATCTGTGTGACAGCGGTGGCAACTTGTCCTACTTCATTTTGTTTAGTGCCAAGGCATAAAAGGGATATAGAAAATAAATATGATTAAAACAAACCACAAAACAATCCCAACAAGCTCTTTGGGATTTTTTCTGGCGATCATATTTACCCCACAAAGGTTCAATACTAAAGGCAGTATTTTTAGATAACGATGACGCTAATGCTAGTCGATATTTGTTCTTTTTCAATTTCACCTAATTAATAGCATTACAAACTTTGCCATTATACCCAGAGGTAGATTCGGTCTTGGGAAATAAAACATTAAAGGTAAATAAGAAAATATCGAATTTTTTCTCTGTTAAACCCAATAGCTTTCCTTAATGGAAAGAAAAGACTTTCCTTTATGGAAAGTTTATAGTAAATTACTTTCCAAGATGGAAACTAACAGGTGATAAATGATGAACGATAATAAAACGCAAATAAATGCAGAAGAAGCAAAAGTTGCACTTGAAGCAATCAAAGAGCTTGAAAAAACTTCGCTACAACACAGTATGCCTTCAAAATGGTTTGGGGTGGCAATCTCAATTGTTGTTGGGGTTTTAGTATTTTTAATTAGTACGGGATTACGTGACTATTATGTTTTTCCAATTCTAGCTTTACCATTACTCATCGCTATTCAGCGCAGTAAAATGAAAGTAACAGCTCGAACTGCCGAAACGAATAAAAAAAATATTATTGCAATTACCTGCCTAACTGCTGTGATGCTTGCACTAATATTCTCTGCAATCTATGTTCACTCGCTTTATGGCAGTATGCTTGGACCAATTATTTGCAGTTTACTCGCAAGTTTGATCGTTTATTGGTTAAGTGTTTCTGAGCGCAATGAACATAAAAGTAAAATTAACCAGGATAGAACCTAATGAATACAGCTCAATTTGACAGTATTATTCATGCCCCTAAACGGCTGCAAATTTGTTCGTTACTCGTTCCCCTTGAAGATGCAGAATTTCAGTTAATTCGAGATCAATTGGAAGTTAGCGATTCAGTTCTTTCAAAACATGTGAAGCAGCTTGAAGACGCAGGGTACGTGAAACAACGCAAAGAAAAAGTGAATGGAAGGCAACGTACATGGCTATATTTAACAAAAACGGGCAGAAGCGCATTTGAAGGGCACGTGGCAGAATTGATGCGAATTGTTCAATCATCCAGTTTATAGGCCGCTAGCAAAGTTAGTTTATTAATAAGTTAACTTCTGTGTAGAACAGACGTGTATTCCTTGGTTACAAACGTACATATATAATGAAGGGCTGAAAAAACATATCATTTAAATACTTTAACAATATCCCATAATGTTAATCAGCCTATCAGCTGAGCATAAAGTGGGATGTTGTTAAAGCTCATCTTCTAAAAACAATTAACTATCAAAATATTTCAACCATTTTCCCTTAATGGCTCAACATTGGACAGTTTAGCCATATTTTTAAAATCCTGAACTCATTAAACTAGCTTCAACTAATAACTACTTACCAACTGCATTTTATAAAAAATGTAAGTTTTATAGCTTGTCTGCAATTAGTAATAAATAACCAACGAAAGTTGGCCTCTACTTGTAGCTTCGACTAAATAAATTATCTTTTTTGACTGAGATTGGATAGGAATAACGAATGAAACTTTTGAATATTACCTTCATAACTTTACTTTTATTAAGCAGCTTTATTGTGAATGTTGCAAATGCGGGAGTAATTTTAGAAGAAAATTTTGACCCTATCACATCCGATAATTGGACATTATCAAATGCTTCTGTGCTAGGGAACCCAGCTTCAGAGTTTTACAGTCAAAATGCTTTGCACTTTAATGGTGATGGCACTCGTTCAGCAACGACAAACGCATTTGATATGACAACAGGTGGCTTGCTTTCATTCATGCTTAAGATTGGTGGCTCTAACGATACCGCGGTATTCGAAGATGCTGATGCCGGTGAAGACGTTATAATTCAATATTCAGCAAATAACGGTATTTGGGCTGACTTGTTAGTTATTGATACCGAAGATGTAATTTATAAAGACACTTGGGGCTTGGTAGACTTGTCAATATCTGGATTAGCAATGAGTAACAACACAAGGTTTCAATGGGTTCAAGCAAGTCATAGCGGAAATAATTGGGATAATTGGGCAATTGATAACGTGAGTATTAGCAATAATGTGAGTGTGCCTGAACCAACAACATTTGCTATTTTTGCATTAGGAATGATTGGATTAGCATCACGTCGATTTAAAAGAAAATCTTAATAGCATAAACCTACTGCTATTTATAAAACATCAATTACTATAATTGGTGTTTTTTACTTTCTATGTTTTGGCCATGCTTAGAGTGAAATTTTACCGTTAAAAGCAATAAACCTGTCGGCAGCAATACTATCAGAGTCAGGTAATCAAATTTAAAGGTAGTTATTATCATAACTACCTTTAAATTAATTAAATGCTCGATACTTACAAGTGTTCTTTGAGGAAACGCTCCACTTCCTGTAAATACAATATTCTGTCTTTTTCTCTGCTCAGGTGATGATCGGCAGATTCTAAATTAACAAATTTAATGTTATGACCCTGACTCTTCATTTCATCAACGAATTTTATTGACTGCTTAAATGGTACTCTTCTATCTTTTTCACCATGAAACATTAAAACAGGAAGTTTGAGTTTGTCCATGTGATGATAGGGTGAAATATCATTCAATGATGTATCGTCACTTTTTATATAGTTTTTATAACGTCTATAGCCAGTATATTTTCGTTGGTAAGTCATAAAGCTGGGCATGTTAGATACCGCAGCGCCGGCAATTGAACATTTATAAGTATTGCTACTTGCGATTGGAGCTTGTAAAGCAGCATAACCACCATAACTCCAACCCATAATACAAATTTTGTCGGGATTAGCGACTCCCTCTTTAATCAACCATTGGGTTCCGTCATTAATATCAGCTATCATTTTCCCTCCCCATTCTTGATTACCTAAACTTTCAAATTCATCGCCGTAACCTGTAGAGCCTCTATAGTTCATTTGTAAAACTGCATAGCCACGCATAGTTAAAAACTGCACCCAATAATCATATCCCCAATAGTCTCTAGCTCGAGGTCCACCATGAGGCATAATAATACTAGGCAGATCTTTCGCTTGCTCCAAAGACAGTTGGTTAGGTAAAGATAAAAATGCAGGGATAACCAAGCCATCTCTAGCCTTATAATTAACCAAATGCATTTTAGCTAATTTAGTATTATCAATACTTGGGTGCTGTTCAGAAAATAAGGTTAAACTACCTGCTTTCAAATCCAGGAAATAGTACTCACCTGGATTGGTTGGGGAAGAAACATGTATAAAGAATTTTTTCTTGTCTTTAGAGAAACTTTCGACACTGACCAAAGCTTCTGAAAAGTTATTGGCTACCATTTTTTGAATGGACTGCCAAAATTTACTAAAATAGACACGCTTTGGATAATCATCCCTATAGGCATAACCAAAAACATTACCTTTATCATCAATTAATAAACGGTCGATATCAGAATTTTCTTGCAGTGCTATATTAGAGCCTATTTGTTCTTTTTTTGTATCGTATTGATAAAATGCGAGGCGATTGTTTTCAGATCTTGCCGAAACATAAATAAGCGCAGGGTTGTCTTTATCAAATGCTTCAAAGTTAAATGGCATTGAATTAGTTTTTTCATCTGCTTTTGCAATAGTCTGCCAACTTTCGTCACTGCTCGTACGAAATATCCACTTGGCTTCACTATTTTCAGGACGAGCATAACCGACTCTCACTTGCCCTTTTGCATCGCTATACCATTCTACCACTTTACGAATATTTTTGACTTCAAACTCACGTTCAGCATTGTGTACATTGACTTTAAATACATCAGGGTAATTAGGCGTGGTTTGATCTAAAGCGACTAAAATATGGTCGGGATCATCAGGAAGAGTACTGACCACTTTGTCCTGAATTTGAGAATACATTGTTCGATCTCTTAGCCCATTTAACCTTTTAACCCTCTGCGTTTTAATTAAGTTTATAAGATTTGTTTTATCCCAGTTTGTTGCAAATAAGCGTGTTTCTGTAGTTTCTGTTCTATTCCTCTTCGCTGCATATTTTAAACCGAAAATTAAACGATCATTACTGATCCATTTAAACCAGCTAAATTCTCCTTCATCAAAACTTAATATATACCTTTGAATTTTTTCACTACCGTTATCCATTGAGCGGGTAACTAACGCTTTTTTTCCTTGAAAATTTCTAAATGAAGCAAGTTTACTTCCATCAGGAGACAACTGTATTGCCGATGATTCGGCCAATCGGCCAAATGAATCAGCAGAATCCGATTTCTCTACAGCGAAAACAATGTGAGTAAATGATAAGAAAGTTATGAATAAAGTAAGACGAAATATATGTTGCATTTTAGTCCCTTAAAAATAAAAAAAATCATGTTAAACAATAGCAAGAGACAGCACAAGCTCCGCATAACATATTGATAATAAAAATTTAGTTTACTAATATGTTATTTCAGAAAAGTACAAAATGGTTTTGTCTATCGATTTATTTCGAGCTGATAATGAGGGTTCAGTTACCGAATAAATAACTGAAGATTTAACTAATAAAGATAAATTTAAAGGCTACGAATTAACAATATTATTAACTTACTGAACACTGAACACAGCGATATTGCGGGCTTATTATTCTATTATAAAAAGAAAATACGATACGCCTGGGGTCAGTTTTACTTTGCTAAAAGCTAAAAGCTAAAAAATAATATTTTGTGTTAAAAATTATCATGGAAGATACCAAGCCGATAACATTTTTATTACATAAAACCATAACTTAACCATTAATGTGTAAATAATTTCCCTTGTACAGTAGGTAAGTTGATTATTTTTATTGCTCAATCCACTGTTATTTCTTAGTATGGCATTTACAATAATAATTAAGGAATAATAAAAATGAATAAAAGTGAATTAGTAGCGAAGATTTCTGAAGGCGCAGACATTACAAAAGCATCTGCTGGTCGTGCATTAGATAGCATAATTGCCTCTGTTACAGCTGAATTAGCTAGCGGTAGTGATGTTGCTTTAGTAGGTTTCGGTACTTACAAAGTAAATGATCGTGCAGCACGCACTGGTCGTAATCCTCAAACTGGCGCAGAAATCCAAATTGCAGCTGCAAAAGTACCTGCTTTTAAAGCTGGTAAAGCATTAAAAGACGCTGTTAACGTTTAAACAGCTAAGGTCACAATTTTGCTCAGTATAATTGGTAAATTTGTGGCCATATTTCTCACCTGTTTAGCTGTAACTTAATGCCCACAATCTATGGCATGTAAATACTAACTAGACATTTATAACTGCTTAAGTTTTATAATGACTTCTTTTTTAAATTGATGTTAAAAGAGGAAGTTAAAGACTAATGCAATATGCGCTTTTGTTTATCCCACCAACTTCCGCGCCAATTAAAAATCGTTCCAGAAACTTCACATCTATCACAACGCCATTCAATGTTACCGGTTACGATGTGCTCAGCTTCAATATTTCCTCGGCAGGAAACATCATCAGCACGAGCATTGCATAATAAATCAACATCGACTTTTGGCTGATCAATATGTTGAGAAACCGCAGAAACAATTTTTGTTAGAAATAGAAATACCCTCTCTGCTTGCTCTGTTAGTTCAACGACGTTTCCTTCTTCGTCAAGAAAGTGCTGTAAATTTGCTTTTAAAGCCATAGATATTTCTAATATTGGATACTCATGCCTCTACGATATATTACTTGTGGTTTTCGGTACATGCTTGTTAATTAAATATTATTATATTTAAAAGGATCTGTGGATGTAGCTAGATGATTGACATTCCAACAGCAAAATCAGCATAAAAAAAGAACATAAAATCAATATCACTTATATGTTATAAATAGGTATCGACTAAGTAATGTTAGTTAATATAAAAGGAAAACGATGAGATTATTACTTTGCACACTATTAGGAATGATTATTTTTGCAACAGAATTGCTTGCTGAAACGATCCGTATAACTAATGGTGAGTGGGAACCTTTCTTATCTAATTACAGTTACCAGTATGGTCTTAATTCTCATATTGTTACAGAAGCATTTAAGTTAGAAGGTGTAGATGTAATCTGGTTTTTTTTTCCTTGGCAACGAGCAAGTGAAAATGCCAAAGATATAGAAAATTGGGATGCTTCTTGTTGTTGGTGGCCTAACGAAGAGAGAAAGAAAGAGTTTCTAGTGAGTGATGCTATCATTAATACCTCGTTCGTTTTTTACCACCTAAAAAGCGTGGAATTCCACTGGGAGTCTTTACAAGATTTACAAGGGATGAAAATAGGTGCTACGTCTCAATACCATTATGGTACAGAGTTTATGGAGGCTATTACAGCAAACAACTTAGATGTTGAATTTACGATAAAAGATGAGTTTAACTATAAAAAGCTATTAGCCGGACGCATAAAAATATTCCCTAATGATCCTTCTGTTGGCTATGCTCAAATTAGAAACTATTTATCTGCTGATGAAGCTAAGCTTTTAACTCATCATCCTAAAGTTTTTGGTGTTAGCACTCTCCATTTAATTATGAGTAAAAACAATAAACGTAATAAGTATTTTCTTGAGAAATTCAATCGCGGCTTAAACAAATTAAAACTTAGTGGTCGATATCAACAAATGATAAAAGACATGAACACTGGAAAATACGATAAAAAAGAGAGTATTTATCAACAACCCCAAAAACAAAACATTAAGTAATATAGCTAAACTGACCAGAAAAAACGCTGTTTTCCTTTGTTAACTGCTTTAAGCTTTTTGTAGAAATCTATTGCAGGAAAATTGTCATTTGGTGTTTGCCACTGGATCGTCTTGATATTACTTTTTTGTGCAAAAGCTCTCAGTCTTTGCATTAGCTTAAGACCCATGCCCAGTCCTCGTATTCCTTCGCACAGGTACAAACAATCTAAGTATAGATACCAGTCCATATCCCAAGTGGAAAACTGTTTTGCCACTGACATATAACCGCATAACTGATTGTTAAATTCGACAACGAAAATGGTTACGGGCAGCGCCTCTACATTACTTAGCTGTTGATGTTTTGGTGATAGCTCGAAGTTATGACCTTCGAATTGAGCATGTGCTGCCATCAATAATAAAATGCGTTCTTGATCGTTAGCTTTTGCAATACGAATAGAGTATTCCATCGATTTACCTCAACATTTACTTAACAATGGACGAAAAAAATTACGCCGATAACTCTGAATACATTGCGTTTGTTTTACATAATCAAAGGCTGCTATACATTCTAAATCTTCAAAAGACTCTTTTCTGTATTTTTCATAGTCAGCAAGACTTGGGAAAGTAAATAAAGCCAATGCGATATTGTTCGCCCCCTCGGATGGAAAAAAGTATCCATGATGCTGCCCGCCGAACTTATTTACCAATGGTATCCAGAGGTTTGCGTAGTATTCAAACTCTTCAATCTTATTCACATCAACTGTATATTCAATAAAACAAGTAACCATCTAAATCACCAATTTTCACGGAAATATTTGTAAGTATTATTCTAATAAGGATTACTCAGTAGAGTTGCATACTACTTTTGAACTTCAGTAACTCGGCGATTAACAGGGTATCGTTCAAAATCTTCCCAGTAATGAATTCCTCCAATCATTTCTTTTACGACAAAACCTAAGCTTGATATTTTTAACCCTGCTTTGGTTGCACCATTACAACCAGGGCCCCAGCAATACACCACAAACATGGTGTTTTTATCGTACCTTGCGAACGAGCCACTATTAATTTCGCTATGGGGCATACTTACTGCGGTTATTGCATGGCTTTTATCAAAAGCCTCTTTAGAACGAACATCTAATAATATATAGTTTTTATTGCCTTCTTTTATATCAGCATAAACATCTGAACAATCTGTTTCGCAAGCAAGTTTATCCAGAAAAAACTCACGAGCTTGCGGAGATAGTGCTGCTTGGTATGAGAATGCATTCGTATTGTTAGCCATAAATATTCCTTGTACTATAAGTAAATAAAATTGAATCAAACTGTTCGTTTTCAGTAAGTTTAATTTAGCGCGATTTGATTTAATCCAAAATTCATCATTTATGAAGTACGCGTTCAAGATAAGTGAATGGAGAAATAATTAAGCCGATATTATATTTAGCTGCATACTAACTAAGCGCACTTCTTAGCATTGCGTTAAATTTATTTAAGGAAATTGACGTTGGAATTTTATCATTTACGCTCTTTTGTCGCGGTTGCTCAAACAGGTAATTTGACACAAGCCGCAAAGCGTTTATATACAACGCCTCCTGCGATAAGTGCCCATATAAAAACACTAGAGGAAGAACTCTCTACACCTTTGTTTATTCGCTCGAGTAAGGGCATGTCTTTAACCGATAAAGGCCAGCTACTTTTGGTAAAAGCACAAATTACCCTCGATAGCGCGGTAGACTTAGTTAACCTAGCGGCTAACAACCAACACCAAATAATAGGCACATTTCACTTAGGCATTAACTTAACAGCCAAGCAAATGAGGCTTCCTGAACTAATTGAAAACTTACAAGAAAACTGCCCTGGTATTAGTTTGAATATTCATCAGCAATCAACTGGAAAAACCATCAAAGAAATTAGAGAAAACCAATTAGATGGTGGGTTTATTTTTGGTGATATACCTGATGACTTTATTGGCGTAGCGGTGATAGAGCAAAAAATAACAACCGTCGCACCAAAAACATTTGATTGCAGTAAGATTTTAACTAAAACAGACTTAAGCACCCATCAATGGATAATGATGGGTGACTATTGTCCATTCGATGATTTATTAAAATGTAAACTTGGTAATGACATTCCATCATTATTAAAAACAAGTGATGACGGTACGCGATTAGAGTTAGTTAAAAGTGGCCTAGGGCTAAGTTTCCTTGAAAAAGAAGAAGCGACTATTGCTGAACAAAGCAAGGCAGTTCAAATAATACCCCTATTAGACTTTTTCACTACACTGCATTTTGTTATTGCCAAAAGCAGAGCTAATGAGCCTGTAATAAACGCTTTGATGGAAGAAATAAGTACCTTATGGAAATTGCAACGCTAGTCAATTAAAAACTTATTAAATAAATAGTAACTAACGGTAAGTCTACTAGTGCTTGTTTGAGGGCAAAACAATCTCAAATTCAACACCTATTTCAACTTTATTACAGTATACCTTGCCCTTTAATCCATGTGTTACTAAGTTGTGCACTACATTTAATCCTAGACCAATAGCCCCGACTCCTCTTGCACTTGTGGTAAAAGGATCAAATACGCTGTCTAAAATATTGTCAGGTATGCCGTTGCCATCATCGGTATAAAGGATAGATGTTCCTTTCTTATTTTGCTTAATCAAGATATTAATATTTCCCGCTACTTTATTATTAAAGCCATGCTTTAATGAATTAGATAATAAGTGTGTCATGATTAATGTTATCGTTTTCTTTGAACTAGATACTTCAACACTTTTTGAACCAGAAATATTCACTGTAACACCTTGCTTTCCAAGCTTTTCCACATCCTCTCTTATGCTTTTTGAAATGTGTAAAGTAAGATCAAAACAAGTTAATTCCTTCGTATAGTCCGTTGCTGATATATCCCTAAATTTCTGGGATAACATTATCATTCTGTCTGCGTTAACAGTTGCAGAAGAAAGGGCTATGGTTGTTTTATTTAACGATTTCTTCAAAACCTTAGAGGATAATTCTTTTGTCAATAAACAAGTATTTATAGATTCAATTTCATGCTCAACCACTGAAATCATCATAATAATATTGCCTAATGGCGTATTCAGCTCATGCGCCATACCAACAACTAATTTACTTAGCGATGATATTTTTTTTTCTTCTAATAGCTGCTCTTGAGTTGCTTTTAGTTCGGTTAGTGACTGAGCAAGCTCAAACTTCTGAGACTTTAATTCGCTATTCGTAAACTCTAAATCTGCAGTTCGTTGTTTAACCTTATTGTCTAATCGACTATTAAGTGTTTGCAGCTTCTCTTGAGTTTGCTTTAATTCAGATATGTCAGTAATAACCCCTTCAAGCATCGTTATGTTTGAGCCATCATAGATACCTTGGCCACGCTCTAGAACCCACTTTAATGATCCATTCTTATGCTTAATTCTATAGATCACTTCAAAAAACTTTTTATTTTTAATTGCCGTTTCAATGTTGCGTTCAACCATTGCACGATCACTTGGGTGTATAAGCTCTAAAAAACTAACCTCTTGATTATTGATCACTGATGCAGCGTCGTAACCTGTAACATCTACGAAAACATCGCTTAAATATACCATGGTCCAATCGCTATCATTTTTACAGCGATATACAACGCTTGGGATCTTATCGACCAGACTTTTGTAGCGTACTTTCTCAATGAGTAATTCACTATTAAGTGTGCGTAAGTTTTGAATATATTCGAAATTTTTTCGATGCCCCCAAGCAAGTAATATAGACAAAATAATAATCTCTAAGATTATTGAACCTATGGTTATATTACTTAAATGATTAAATGAATCTTTTACTGTCTGCTGAATAGGTAATAAAGGAATCGATGTAATCAAAAACCAATCTTGTTCTTCTATATAAGATACTGTAAACAAATTTTCATCAATTATGTTCTGAGCATGTTTATTTTTGAAAATTTGCCCTTTAAAGGCTTCGATAAAAGATTTTTCCCATTTCTTTTCAGACAAGTCAGATAAAAATAAATGACCATTAGCTTGTTTTAGTTTTTCAGCGTAAATATCAGATGCTAAAAGCTCTTGATTTGAGGTAATTAAGACAAAATTACTGCCTTCTTGTTGTTCTAACAAAGTAGTCTCTGATAGTACATTTATCAGAGGAATATCATGTCCTGTAGAGCCAACCCAATGTCCGTTAACAAACACAGGTGAAACAGCAGATAACATCCAAACATTAGGGATGGGATCTAATGATAGCGAGGTCCAATAGCTTAATATTGTATCTTTATTGGCTGAAGTGGGAGGTTTTAACCATTCGGTATTGGCATAAGTAAAGTCAGATTTAGCATCATATATAAAAGTACTTTCTTCAGGCCAATAGATCACTATCCCCCCGTCTTTTGGCATATACCATGCATCAACATGTGACTCATTAGCTAGGTTTCCCCCATAAGCATCGATTATTTTTTTAGCTGTGATAATTTGATTTTTAGTGCTTTTATCTAAAACATAATTATTGGGCAGCACAATCCCAGCTTCCTCTTGGGCAATGTATAGACTTGTTTTACTGCGAATAGTGCCATCAAGCCAGAGTTCAGTCAGAAAGTTAAATTCACTTGACGGCTTGGTAATATCAGATGAAAAAGAATGAGACAATAATGATGATAAGCGGTCAGCAGAACCTTTAGTACTAACAAGTGTCGTTTCTATGTTTTTAGCAACGGTTTTAACAAGTAAATTTCGCTCTAAAATAGTTTCATCAACTTCATTTTTTATTAACAACGCTTGTTCTTTCATACCAAACCAGAAAAGTATAGAGAGAACAATTAATGCAGTTATTATGGGCAAGAACCAAGGTACCTGCTTTTTTATTTTTTTATCCATAATATGTTATGACCTAAAGATCCTCTCTTTAAAACGTTGTTTGTCAGAAAAAGTTTACTCCATGCCCTCCGTGGTAAAGGTTGCTAATTCAGTTGCCGCATCATGAATGACTGTAATATTTTTATTTATTTCCTCACAAGTAACACTTTGCTCTTCAACAGCAGTAGCGACTTGATTCATATGACTACTTATATTGTCAATTTTATGCGCTATTTCGGTCAAAGATGTATAGGCTAGCCCACTTTTATCCACAGTTGATTGTGTTTTATTTACACCTTCAGCAACTTTATTTACCGCACTATTCACTTCAGCTTGTAATTTAGTAATAAGTTCACCAATTTCCTCTGTTGATGTTCTTGTTTTTGAAGCCAAACCTCTTACTTCATCAGCTACGACAGCAAAACCTCTACCTTGTTCGCCGGCTCTAGCCGCCTCTATGGCTGCGTTTAGGGCCAAAAGGTTAGTTTGCTCAGCAATCATATTGATGACTTCAACAATACTACTAATATTATCACTGCTTGTTGCAACCTCCGAAATCGCGTCGCTTGCGTAGGATATTTCAGTCGATAATGCTTTTACTTCTTCTACTGTTTCCGACAATAACATTTGAGCATCTTTTGCAGAAACTACAGCTTTAGCAGCATTGTCGGCAGAGTCTACCGCTAGATTTGAAACCTCATTTATCGTTGTAGACATTTCATTCATTGATGTGGCAACACTTTCTATTTCAGCACTTTGTGTTTGAGTATTTTGTTTAATTTTATGAGAGCGCTCAAGCAACGCTTCTTCTATTTCTTTTCTTCGTTTAGACATGAAATTAATAGAGTCAGCGACTGAATCATTTTCACTGCGTTTTTCCATTTTTGCACTAAAGTCACCTTCGGCAATTAACGAACAAAGCCTGTCTATTTCGGTATAAGCCGTAGAAACTTTTTCTAAACTTGTATCCATGGCATGTATTTCATCTTGTACTGTTGAACCCAAATCATCTAATTTTGAAGTGTCGCCAATTGCTATTTTTTCGGCTTTTAACATGACATTGTATATTCTTGTGCTAATCCCCCTGACAAACCATAGAGATAATAGAATAAGTACAACAACCCCTACGCTTACAAATATACTCGTTTTAAGGAAAAGCGTTTCAATAGGAGCGAGTACTTGCTTTTCAGACTCCCTAATAACTAACAACCATTGTCCGGTATTAATAATCTGACTAGAGAAAAAGAATGTTTCGTTCGATATAGGGTCTATATCTAAAAATATTTGTGGCTGTTGTCTATTTTTATAGAGGGGTGAAAATAGATTACTGTATTGGGTTTCATTAATTAATTTTGTTTGTAAATTAGAGCCGTCGATAGTTGTCGATATAAAGCGCCCATCACGACTGATTAAATAAATATCTCGCTTAGTTTCATTTTTGATTTTCTGCAATAATTGTTCAATATCGGCAAGTGAACGATCAACTCCGCCAATGCCTAAAAATTTGCCATTACGTGTGATAGGGTATGTCTGCTCAACAATCATTTTTCCTTGGTAAACATATGGTTCAGTGACTAAAGGCAGCGGCTTGTTATTTTTTTCAAATAATTTTTTAACTCCATCGTAATACAAGCTAGTTTCCATATCAGCAAGCGGTGTAACAACTAAGCTATTACCTTCTTTATACCAATAAGGGAGAAATCTACCTGATGCATCAGCCGTTTTTCCTGCGTGCTCATTACTAGTAAACGATTCGTCTTTTTCGTTTACATTAGTTTCATAACCAAAATAAGCTCCTGTATATTCAGAAAACTCATTCATTACGCGTTGTGCTAAATCACTTGATGATTTTCGGTTGCCAAATAGGCCTTCTTCTTGTGATAGCACCATCATTTTCGCGGTTCTAATAGCATTTGCATTTCTTCTTTCGATTTCTAATGCGACCAGTTGAGTTGCCTGTTTTAATGAATACTCGGCTTGTTGTCTTGCTGAAGAAAACGATGATTGAGCAATCATAAATACAATAGCCAATATGATCATAATCGTAGGAAGCGTTAAAAAAAGTAAAATCCTACCCTTTAGACTATCTATAAAACGAATATTATTAGTCTTCAACATTACTGGCCCATGCGTTTAAATATGATACTTTTAAAAGTAGCACAAGTTATAAATTCATCCATTTTAATTAAATAAAAGAGAGAGTTACTTTGCGATAACCGTTATTAAGATTTTTTTTGAAGGTTTAGAAGTCGAAAAATATTTAGCCAGTTAATCAACCTAAAAAGCACGAATTGATGAGGAGTTATTACCTTTTAGATAAAGGCTTTAAACAGAGTTAGTTATGTAGCACTTTATGTTAACTATTGAGAAAACAGTTAATATTAGCCATATCGAATCAATAGCATTAAACGCTTTCTTTGAATCAATAATAATGAATTTATTTAAACTGTAATTCTGTATTTGTTCATATCACAGTAAAAGAAAAAGTTAACTTACAGTCGATGTACTTAAGCATTCGATTTACTATTTCTGGTATGTCAGAAATATTGGTTCCCGACTTTGAACTTACTGATACAAAAATATCACATGCTGCAATCTCTATTCTTTGTCGTACGTAATAGTCATTTATATCGTCTAAGTTATTCGTCGTTAGAGGAACACAAACAATATAACAATTGCTTTCAATCTGATGCTCACGAGTAGCGCCCAAAATTTCTCTTTCTATAGTGTAAGCTTGCATTTTGTCTAAACGAAGGAATCTGAAGCTTATTTCTGCTTTTGTATTTGAAATTGTCACTTAACTCTCTTTGTCTTTTGGCAATAAAAATGGAATATTTGTTGAATTAAGTCCAACAAATATTCCATATGAATTTATAAATTATGCTTCGAGTGCAATCGATGCCATTTTCATCGTGCTTTCAAATGATTCTGCGCCCGCAATAAATAAACCATTATGGCAAAACATAGCGTCATCAATTCCTGTCACTTCTTTTAGGTCGTTATCAGATAAACCTGCCCATGGTGTAGGTAACGGTTTTCTGTCTTCAAATGACCCCGGCTCGACAGGTACCGTTTGAATTCTCCATTGCCCTGAATTAGAGGGGTAAACCATATATAAAGCTTTTTCAGATAATGCGTGAACGGTTCTTTTCCACGGTGTATATTTTTCTAAAACGATAATTCTTGGGTCAGCTGCATTTTCAATCGCTTTAGCGACTATTTCTTTAGCACTAATACCGCCGTCTGCAGAAGCAATGAAGCGTGTTAAAACCCGCGATGCAAAATCAACGGCCTCATCAAAACAACGATCAAAGTGACTTTCTTCTTGCCATGTAGGGTTAAACATTGAAATAGTTTGACTAAGACTAATACCTTGAGCGACACCTTCGACATGACCACAATCAATAGCATCAATCGTTGAAACTAAAGCTGCATCAACAGCATCAGCAACGTCTTGATTACCGCTGCATATTTCCACACCATATTTCTGCCAAATTAGGCCAAATGATGAATAAGGAATACCATTTTCACGTTCACCGGCTCCACCACGTTGATGATGATCAAAGCGGTCTGCATCAGCGTTATACTCACCACCAACATCAATCACAATATCGGCCTTGCCAATAATCTCTAAATCACGGGTGCGCACGAGCTTAAAGGAAGGAAGAATATTTTTAAGTGCCGCGACACTGAAAACATCATCAGCATGAAAATTACCGTTGTGAGTTGCTATCGTTTTATCATTCATTTGTTATTTCATTTTAGAAAGGGGTAAGAAGGTATAGTGAATAAACATTACTTTGTAGACTTTCTGATTTTAGAAAATTTTAACAGCAAAGTTATAGAGCGGATTCTATACGAAGACAACGAACAAAAATAGCGTAATGTTAAAAAGTAAATGACCAAGCTCATGAAAAAATAGGATGATTAGCACACATGACAGCACAACTATTCATACTTATCATTTGATTTTGAAATAACTTTTATTAGCTTGTCATAATAGTTAATAATTGCCCATTTAAATCATTTATTTGTTTTTGTAACAACTTAACTTGCTCTTTTGAACCTTCGTCATCTTGGGCTTTTAACTTTTGCAGCTCTTCTGATATTTTGTCTATTCGTTCTTTTAAGTCAGCAATAATTTTTTGCTTAAGCTCTTCAGCCATTTCAAATATAGACTTAGTCTCTGAACCATCAGAGACACTAACGTTTTCTTTTATTTCGTCTTTAAGCTGCTCTTTAGCTTCATCAGATATAGAAACTTTATCTACAGACCAAGCTTTAGTCGGGGCATTTGGCTTAGTCTTGTCAGTTCCTCCCTTAGCTGTGCTTTCATCATTAGCATTTGATAAGTAGCGATTATTTAAGCCTATACTTGACTGTTTTATATCTATATTGGCAAGAGAAGTCATAAAAATCCTTTTTTAGTCAGGTAACTTAATATCGGCTTTTTCACCACATTCTTTAATTATAATTTAGTAGCGCTATGATGAGAATAATCATGGACTTAACATCATTATCATTTTTCGCAGCATAAGGAATAATCTAAAAACTAAAAGTCACAAGACTAAAAGGACTAATAAAATTATCTTTTTGGTCCGAGCACTTTATCGCAAAGCACTAGCGGGATTTAGTCGAATGATACTTGAATATAACGGTCAACTTTTGCGTTGCTTAAACGTTTGTGTGAAATTTTATCTATAATCTCGATTGCTTGATATACCTTACTAATTCCTGCTCGGTCATCGACAGGAAGAATTTCAAAGCTTTCAGCACTTATCGTTTCTCTAATTGAAAACAAAATAGACTCTAGTGACTCTTTGAAATTAGGGCTGTTTTTTGCTTTATCTACATCAACAAGAATTTCCTTTGCGGTAATAAGGGCTTCTTTTAAAGCTAATAAACTCTGACTATTGGTTTCAGAATTACTACCGTCAACACCCGCATTATTTAAACGTTCAACAAAGTCACCTGCAAAATTTGCTAACGATTGGCTCGACACCTCAGTATTAAGGCTTGTCTCTTCATCGCTTAATTTAGTGTCTGTTAATTTCGCATATTCTTGTTTAGAAATTAGCCCTAGTTCATAAGCTCTTTCTTTGAGTGCATTAACATCATTAAAAGTCATAGCTCCACTGGTAAAAAACTCTGTGCTGATAGCATTTATTTTTTTAGCTCGGCTGCTCAAATACAAGTTTTCTTTTTGGCTCGGAGTCGCTTCATCAGGTAGTTCATTTGATTTTTTATGAGCTGCAATAATTTCATCAACTTCAGCAGAGGTAGAAGTAGAAGTAGAAGTAGATGTGTTTATATTATAGTTACTATTGTATGCGTTAATGTTATTTATCATGTGAGTACTTAGCAAAAAATTGACACATTAACGGCGAGTGCAATTATTAAGCCGTCGCAGCTAATTAATCAGTAGAGGACTCTAAACCGGCATATAGTAGTATCGTTGACTAATGTAACGACTCACACTATACCTAAAAGTACAGCAATTAATTGCAAAGACCATCAAAAGAGCATTCATTGAAGGCATCTATTTTGAAGCACATTGTATTCATTATATTTATCCAATTTTTTATCACTTCTTTAGTACAAGCTGAAAAAGTGATCGTTGGTGCTGACGTCTGGAAAGATGTTTCAACGAAAGACGGTAAAGGCATTTATCTAAATTTGCTTAATCGTATTTACGGAAAAGACAATATCACCATAAATATTGATAGCTACAACCGAAATTTACTGGCATTCAAACAGAATAATGTCGATATATTAGTGGGTGTTTTCCGCGAAGATGTCAACAAAGCAATTTTGCCTCATTGGTTTCTGGATACTGATGACCCTGTGCTCGCTTTTTATCATAAAAAAGGTGCAAACATACTGTCTCCTTCTGACTTCGCAAATAAATTAACGTCATGGGTGCGAGGTTATCATTTTGAAAACTTCTTATTTTACAATACCAATAATTATCCGGTGAATTCTCCCAAAGAAGGTTTTGCTCTATTGAATAGTAAAAGGATAGATATATTTATTGATTATAAAAACAATTTACCTAAGCAACTTAGTAGTAAGTTTTCCACATATGAAGTACTGCCAAGACGTCATCTATACCTTGCGTTTCAACTTAATAAACAAGGTAAAATGCTAGCAAATAAATTTGATAACGAAATGAAGAAACTTAGAGATTCAGGTGAATTAGCATCAATATTTGGCCGACATTATAAAGATTCAATGCTGGATAAATTTTCTCCAGAAAAGCAAAAAATGATCATTTACACTGATGAAGTTGAATTACTACGCAGCTATCATAATAAAAATAATAAAGGCGTCTCGACCCTAAATAACACG
>Ga0209395_1003443_pt1 | contig 19579 bp, 21 predicted proteins | sample GOMGulsemesocosm_3_FD_184635 | JGI IMG/M metagenome (GOLD analysis project Ga0209395, IMG submission 184635) | Methane-oxidizing microbial communities from mesocosms in the Gulf of Mexico - GOM9D Gulf of Mexico (SPAdes) (version 2) | ecosystem: Environmental > Aquatic > Marine > Cold seeps... | reverse complement strand
CCATCAGTAATTTTAATAGCTCCTGCTACGTCTAGTTTTGCTCCTGGAGTATCAGTACCAATACCTACGTTACCATCATTTTTTATTCTTATTCTTGTAGCACTATTTGTACCAAATACTAAATCAGTATTTAATTCATTATATACATAAGCCTCATTTGACCAGTTACCTATAGTTAATCCTGCGGTTTCACTACCATATCTAAATCTTGATCTTGATTCTGTAGTACCCATAATATCTAATTGAGACGTAGGAGTTGTTGTTCCAATACCTACATTAGTACCATTATTAAAAAGATTGCTACTAGTAGCTGCCCATTTCGTTCCATCCCAATATGGTGTGTTTCCTACTGCTGTACCATCAGCTAAATTGCTTGTTCCGGCACCTGGTGTAGTCCATGTTGCTAACCCATTAGCATCAGAAGTTAATACTTTTCCTGCTCCATGTGTACCATCTGCAATTTTAATATTTCCAGCAACATCTAACTTAGCTAAAGGGTTAATAGTTCCGATACCTACATTTCCAGTTTGTTGAATTACAAAACGTTCAGTTGAATCCTCAGATGCAATTGAAAAACGAAAGGCTGGAGAGTATCCTAGCCCTAAGTTCCATTTCTGAAAATTATCACTCAACATTAATGATGCTGTTTGACCAGCTGAATACGTAATGTTACTATGTACTTCTAAAAGTCGGTCAGGAGAAGAAGTGTTGATACCCACATTAGTACCATTATTAAAAATATTACTACTATTAGTTACCCAGTTTGTTCCATTCCAATACGGTGTGTTTCCTGCTATTGCACCATTACCTAATCCACCACTTGAATTTCCAGCATATAAAGCATAAGGAACACTTAGTAATTGACTAGTACCGTTGATAGTATAAGAAGTTCCTCCTGTTGGATCAGTTTCTGTTTTAATATAGTATGTTCCAGAAGACCAGTCTATACTGGCAAATGTTCCAGAAACTACGGTACCAGTACCTATTTCTAAATTTACTAAACCATTTGCGTTTGTTGTTTGCGTTTGAGTTTCTACATATACAGGAGTTCCTGTAGAAGATCCTTGTAATACCGAGATTTGCATTCCTACTGATTGGTTGTTAATTAAAGCGTTGGAAGCATTTCTAATTACTGCTTGGTAACTCATTTTTTGTGGAGCTTGCGCAAAAGCAGCCATGTTAATTAAAAGTATTGCTATAAGTGTGTATAATTTTTTCATCTTCTTAGTTTTTTAGGATTTTAAATGTTTTAATGGTTTTATTGTCTTTGGTTACACTTAACAAATAGATTGCTTGTGGATACCTTAACATTGAAATAGAAGTATCTTCATTTTCTATTTTTCCATTGGTAAGTACTCTACCTGAATAATCAAATAATTGGTAAGACAAACCCGAAGTATCTGTGTTTCCAATTGATAAATTGATTAGGTCAGTTGTTGGATTTGGATATACCTTTGCATACAAATTGATTTCATGTTCTTCTATACCTAATACAACTTGTATTTCTATAGGCTGTTGAACTCCCTGAGCAACTGATCCTGATGTATCGGAACTAGTTATGTAAAAAGCTTGCCCAACAGTATAGGAGACGCTTCCCCCTGCTCCTGTGGCATTTGCCCCAGAACTTACAGTGTTTTCTTGTGCATTTGTAATGAGCATACCTATACTAAAGAGGAAGGCTACATAATACTTTGTTTTTTTGTTCTTCATAGTTTTACATTTTTTTGTTGTACATAAATTACGCTACTCACTTAAAATCAGTTGTTTGGAATTGAGTTGAAATCAATTGATAATAGCAGTAATACAGTGTAAATAGACAATAAAGAGCCTTGAATAAAGATTAAAATGTAATAAGAGAGGGATTTTTGGGTACGAAGTATACAATAGTATTCACGAGAAAAAAATCAAGACTTAAATTAAGACTTGTGTTGGCTTAATCACTCCTAAAATCATATATAAACTAGGAAGGGAAGAGGAGTAGTCTATGTTAAAAAGTAAATCCTTTTGAGGTAAACTTTCGAGGTATAAATTAGTGCTGTAATTGTACGTGAGAGGGTAAGCAAATGAGTAATAAATCTACTGGAGGAAAAAAAAGCCTCCATTAAAATGGAGGCTTTTTTTATATGTAATCTATACGTATTGGAGTATATGTGTTATGTCACTAGTGACTTAATCTCTTGATAAAAATATCTGTATTACATACCAGAATAATAACATTAAAGACGCAAATAATCCTATTGCTGCAGGAATATATTGTTCGTTAGTGTATTTATGTACAAGATTAGATGTTTGGTATAAAATAGATCCTGCTGCTAAAACACACATTCCTACAGAAAACCATAATCCCATATCAAATCCAAATAAAGCTCCAGCTATGATTAGTCCCAATGCAATAAAGAAACCGACGGTAAGAGCTGATTTTAAGAAAGAGAAATCTTTTTTAGTTACAAAAACTACAGCAGTTAATCCTCCGAATAGAGATAAGGTTACAATAGCTGCTTGGTTTAATAAATCCATTCCGCCAGAATACATTATGGCAATGTATATTATAGGAATAAAGATGATAGCTTCGGCAAGGATATATAACCCATAGGCCATATACTGTTTGTTTTTATCAGAAGTTTTTAATGCAGTACTTTCTGCATAATTAGTCATAAACATAAATCCACCTAGCATAATCAACCAACGCCATCCTTGTGTCATTGAAAGCATAAAATCTACTAAAGCAGTAGATTGTAATAATAAGTATTCAGCAATAAAAAATGCCAATACTCCTCCAGCAACATGGCTGTAGGTTTTTTTGTAAAATGCCACTTTAGCTTCATCGGATAATGCAGCTACAGGTACTATTTGAGGTTGTTGTATGTTTTCCATTGTATAATTTTAAGTTAGGAGCGTAAAGATACTCCTTTTTTTATTTTAGGATGTTAAATGTTTGCTAATAGGGTATATTAAGGGGGCTAATACGATGTCTTCCGTTTTCAAGAAAAGAAATATGTGGTAGCTTTTTATGTGTATTAAAATAAGTATATCCTTTTTGTAGATCGACCCATAGGTTTTTAGTGTCCTTGTTTTGTGAAGTATCATTTAAGAATACTATATTATCACCTTCCATTTTGGCAGGGAACACAGTAACTGGAATATGACTTTGACCGTTGTTTATTGCTTCAATACAATATACATACAGACTTTTTATTTCGTTATCGGTTAGAGGAACACAACCAATGGTAACACAATCACCATGGATAAAAATATCACCGCCTAATTTATTTCTATTACCTAATATTTTGTCAGATGTATTGGGATAGTTAATACCTAGTGATAAATGGAAATTACTATTTGGGTTAAAACGATCAATATGATAATATCCTTCTGGTACTTGATAGTCACCTTGTTTTCTTTTTGGACCTAAATCCCCTGAGGACATACAAATGTTATACTCTCTGAAGAGTTTATAGGTAGAGGAGTTATTATCTTTCCCCCAAAGTTCTACGATTCCATCATGTTTAAAAACTCTGATGTATAAGCTATAACCTTTTGCAGCAAGCCCATGTTTCTTTAAGTTTTCTTGAACACTTTTGTATTTTAAGTGATATGCCTTTTTAACTCTTTCTTGCTGTAATTGTTTTTGTTTAAAATTGTTTTGGAAGAATAAAAACGGAACTAGGAATAGTAAATATTTCATTGGTTAAGTAGTTTCTAACTTAACGGTGAAAAACCTTTTTTTATTGTAATATATAGGTGTTAAACAATAATAGATTTCCCATTAGCAATTTTACTTCCATCTGAAGAAAAGTAAAAATCTATTTGCCCCATATAAACCCCGCTTTTTCCACATTGATTTACCAAAACATTTTCACCTACGCTGTTTTTTTCAATAGTAGGTTTTGGAAGCAAGGTGTGTGTATGCCCTCCGATAATTAAATCGATATCCTTTGTGTTTCTAGCCAATTGTAAATCGCATATTTTATTCGAATTATTTTTGTAATTGTAGCCAATGTGTGAAAGACAAATAATCAAGTCACATTGTTGTTCTTCTTTTAGTTCACGAGTAATGCCTTGTGTTATTTCTACCGGATTTAAGTATTTTGTTTCTTTATATAAACGTTTACTAACTAACCCTTCTAATTCAACACCTAAACCGAATACACCAATTTTAATTCCGTCTTTGATAAATATCTTATAAGGCTTAACCATTCCATCTAAAACGGTATTACTAAAATCATAATTAGCAGAAACAAAATCGAAATTAGCATTGGGTAATTGTGATAAAAAACCATTAATACCATTATCAAAGTCATGATTTCCTAAGGTAGCTAAATCATAACCTAACATGGACATGAGTTTAAACTCCAGTTCACCTCCAAAATAATTAAAGTACGGTGTTCCTTGAAAAATATCGCCCGCATCTAGTAATAAGGTGTTTGGATTTGTCTTTCTGATGTCATCAACAATCGTTGCTCGTCTGGCAAACCCACCAAGTCCAGGGTATTTATAGTGATTGCTAGGTAAAGGTTCTATTTGACTATGCACATCATTGGTATGCAAAATAGTAATATGAGTATCTTTTGGTTTGTTGAAAGAACTTAATGAAAGTCCACCTAAACCTATAAAAGCACTAGTTCCAGCTGTTTTTTGTATGAATTTACGTCTAGTTTGCATAAGTAAAACGGTTGTCAAGGTTAGGAATAATACTATCAGTTTTCTTAAAATAATCAATCATTGCATTCCTGATTTTATAATCTGTTTTATGTAATGAAATAGGGGCTTTAAGGAAATTCATTTTATCTCCACCTTCTTGTAGGTAATCAGAAGTAAGTACATAATAACTTTTGGTTACATCAAATGGGGTCTTGTTTATAAATACATCTTGATAGCCTTCTTTGTTCAGTTTTAGGCTTAAATTAGCTATGGGGTGTGCAAGTTTACTAGTAAAAAGGTATTGTAATAACGTTGCTGTTTTTTCTCCAGATAATTCCACAACTACCATTTCATTTTCAAAAGGCATCACTTCAAATGCATTACGTGCTGTAATATTTCCTTTAGCAATGGGGGCTCTTATTCCACCGTAGTTAAAAAGTACAAAATCAACTTCTTTATTAGTTTGTTTTTTATATACAGGATTACCTTGAGTAAAACAAATGTCTGCCATTAAATTCCCTAAACTACTTTCAAGCTCACCATCATCTCTCGTCAAGTCAATGGGTGTTTTGCATAAAACTGAATCTAGTTGGGTGTTTAAGTGTTTTTTAAAAGGAGCGATAAAATCGGAGACATTTTTATTGTCTGTAACAGTACTATCGGTACTAATTTGTTGTCCTTTTACACTGTATAGTTCTCTTTTGTTTTTCTGACAAGCCATCAAAAAAACAAAAGTTATAAATATAACAAAATGTTGTTTTTTCATATTTTTATTGTTTACTCATAACTTGCGTAATGGCAATTAGGAGTGTATTTTTGTACCACAAATGTAAAATTAATGTTTTTTAAAGGAATCAAAAGAAAATCGGCTCAAAAGTACATTTCAAAAACACTTAAAGCCAATGTAGACAGACAAGGAGGCAAGATTAAAAATTTAGCAATTTTAATTGATGCAACTGTTTTTTCTGATTTTCCTTTTTTAAATGAACTAGAAGAAGCATTTGGGGTTCCAAAAGAGTCCATAGATATTTTGTATTACCATCCAAATAAGAAAGTAGCTGAACAGTTTTCAGAAGCAGTTTATACGGATACTCAGCTAGGGTTTAATTCCGCTATAAAAAATGAAGATGCTGTTGACTTTATACAGAAAGACTATGATGCTTTATTGAGCTTTTATACAGAAGATAAACTGATGTTGAATTTAGTGTCAGCAAAATCTAATGCAAAATTTAAAATTGGTTTTTCTGGGGTTAAAGAAGGATTGAATGATTTTTCTATTGCAACGGAGGCGAATAATATTTCAGTATTTGCATTTGAGTTAAAAAAGTATTTATCCATATTAAATAAAATATAATGAACAAGTTTTTAGGTACAGGAGTGGCTTTGGTAACGCCATTCAAGAAAGATAAAAGTATAGATTTTACTGCCTTGGAACGTATTGTAAATTACAATATTGATGGTGGGGTAGAATATTTGGTTGTTTTAGGGACTACTGGGGAAAGTGTTGTGCTTACCGCTGAAGAAAAACAGCAAGTAATTGCTAAAATCACGGAAGTAAACAATAAGCGTTTGCCGATGGTTTTAGGAGTGGGAGGAAATAATACAGCAGATGTTGTTGCTCAATTAAAAAACAACAACCTTTCTGATTTTGATGCCGTATTATCAGTATCTCCTTATTATAATAAACCTAGTCAAGAAGGAATATATCAGCATTTTAAGGCGGTGTCTAAAGCATCACTTAAACCAGTTATATTATATAATGTGCCTGGAAGAACAGCCTCTAATATGTTACCAGAAACTATTGTTCGCTTAGCAAATGATTTTAAAAACATTATAGCAGTAAAAGAAGCCGCTGGAGATTTGGTGCAAGCCATGAAGATTATTCAACATAAGCCAAAAGATTTTTTAGTAATTTCTGGTGATGACATGATTGCTTTGCCAATGACATTGGCTGGAGGAGCTGGAGTGATATCAGTTATTGGAGAAGGAATTCCTAAAGAGTTTTCTGAGATGATTCGTTTAGGGTTAAAAGGGGAAACTAAAGCGGCATATGACTTGCATTATAAAGTAGCTGATTCCATTGATTATATTTTTGAAGAAGGAAATCCTGTTGGTATCAAAGCATTGTTTCATAAACTAGATTTATGTGGGATAGATGTACGCTTGCCATTGGTAGAAGCTAGTAAATCACTACAAGATAAAATCGGAGGTTTTATAGATGGTTTATAGCCAGTGAATAATATTATATTTGAAGCCGTAGTATTTACTACGGCTTTTGTATTTTTATAAAAGATAAAGGAATAAAGTATGGCTAAAATTAATGACCCCGGGTTTGGATATAAAACCAATAAAAAAGGAACTAGATTGGTGAACAATGATGGTTCGTTTAACATGAAGCATGTGAATCGTAATTTTTCCGTAGCTGAATTATACTCTTATTTAATTCATGTGTCATGGGGGAAGTTTTTTACTTTCGTTTTCATAGGATATACTCTAGTAAACTTGTTGTTTGCTACGTTATATTATTCAATTGGGATTGAGCAATTAACATTAACAAAAACGAATTCATTTCAAGATTTTATAAATGCCTTTTTTTTTAGTTCACAAACGCTAACGACACTTGGTTATGGAGCTATTTCACCAATAGGAAATGCTGCGGGTTTTGTGTCGTCTTTTGAAGCATTAGTAGGATTGTTGTCTTTTTCATTTTTTACAGGGTTAATATATGGAAGGTTCTCAAAGCCTAAAGCAGCAATTCGCTTTAGTGAAACAATGGTGTTACGTCCTTTTAAAGGGAAAAGGGCTCTGATGTTTAGATTAATGAATAAGCGAAAAAACATTATGATTGAGCCAGGGATTAATGTAACTATGGCCGTAAATAGTACCGACGCAAATGGAGAGTTTAAACGTCAGTTTTTTGAATTGGCTTTAGAGCGAAAACAAATAATGTATATGCCAACTACTTGGACTATAGTTCACGAAATTAATAAAGATAGTCCTTTGTATCAATATACTGATACAGAAATAGAAGAGTTGCAAGCAGAGTTGTTTTTATTAATAGAGTACTATGAAGATGCTTTTTCTCAAAATGTATATCAAATGCACTCTTATGATTTTAATGCAGTAGAAATAGGGAAGAAGTTTGTTTCTGCTTATTATTTTGATGAGTTTGGTAACGGAGTGCTAGATCATAATAAATTGAGTGAAACAGAAAGTATGTAAGCTAATTACGATGTATGTTTGAAGCTTTAAAAGTTAAATTTTAGTAAATACTATACACAATATAAAAATGAAGCCTATCTTCGTTAAAGAAATTGTTTTTAGTTCGACTAAAATTGATTATTTTTGCAAAATCTTTTGATTATATATGAAGCACTTAGTATACATTATTACCATAGCATTAGGATTAAGTTCTTGTTCTGAATACCAAAAAGTATATAGAAAAGACGATATCGCACCAAAGTTTGCTTTGGGAGAAAAACTATATAACGAAGGTAAAATAAAGAAAGCTCAAAATTTGTTTGCTCAAATAGTGCCAAACTATAGAGGTAAACCTGGGGCAGAAAAGTTGATGTATATGTATGGTAATACGTTTGTGTTACAAGAGGATTGGGGAACGGCAGCATATCAGTTAGAACGTTTTACAAAAGCCTATCCTAGAAGTGAGAAGCTTGAAGAAATGGCTTTTAAGGCAGCGAAAAGTAATTATTACCTTTCTCCTAGATCAAGTTTGGATCAAGAAGATACCAATAAAGCTATTATAAAGTTGCAAAACTTTATGAATGCGTATCCTAAATCAGAGTATTTTAAAGAAGCAAGTAGTTTGGCTTTAGAAATGGATGCTAAATTACAAGAGAAGGCATACAATATAGCTAAAGGATACCATCATAGAATTAGTAGTGGTACTCAATATAGGGATGACTATAATGCAGCGATTACTGTTTTGGATAATTTTTTAAATGAATATCCTGGAACTAAATATAAGGAACAAGCGTTATATTACAAATATGATGCAGCTTACTTATTAGCTAAAAATAGTACTGATAGAAAAAAGAAAGAACGTTTAGAAACAGCTGTTAGCTATTATAACAAATGGAAAAAGACATCTGCAGAATCAGAATTTTCTGATGGTGCAGCTGAAAGTTTCGCGGAAATAAATAAACAACTAGAACAATTCAATAAATAATCATTATGGATATTAAAAATACAGATGCTCCCGTAACTACTATTACTTACGACAAAAATAAGGTAGATGAGCAAACAGGTAATATTTATGAAGCCATTTCTGCTATAGCAAAAAGAGCTACACAAATTAATACTGAAATGAAAGATGAGTTGGTAGAAAAGCTTGAAGAATTTGCTACATTTAATGATAGTTTAGAAGAAGTGTTTGAAAATAAAGAGCAAATTGAAGTTTCTAAGTTTTACGAAAAATTACCAAAACCTCATGCTATTGCTGTTGAAGAATGGTTAGCAGAGAAAGTATATTACAGAGATACTACTAAAACAGAAGAATAACATATGTCAATTTTAAGCGGTAAAAATATATTACTAGGTATTACTGGAGGTATTGCTGCTTATAAAACAACATATTTAGTTCGACATTTTATAAAAGCAGGTGCACATGTTAAAATTATCATGACACCTGCTTCTAAGGATTTTGTCACTCCACTTACGCTTTCAACCTTATCTAAAAATCCAGTATTGTCTTCATTTACTAATCAAGAAGATGATAATGATTTATGGAATAATCATGTAGATTTGGGATTGTGGGCGGATATATTTGTTATAGCTCCTGCTACAGCAAACACCATGTCAAAAATGGCAACTGGTAATTCTGATAACTTTTTACTAGCAACTTACTTATCATCTAAGTGCTCTGTGTATTTTGCTCCGGCAATGGATTTGGATATGTATAAGCATCCATCTACTGAAGCGTCTTTTAAGGCGTTAAAATCATTTGGAAATATAATTATTCCTGCAGGTTCTGGTGAACTAGCTAGTGGTTTGGTAGGAGAAGGGCGTATGGCTGAGCCTGAGGATATTGTTACCTTTATTGAAAAGGATATTTTAAGCAAGCTACCTTTACGAAATAAAAAAGTATTAATTACCGCTGGTCCAACTTATGAAGCTATTGATCCTGTTCGTTTTATAGGAAATCATTCTTCTGGTAAAATGGGTTTTGAACTAGCTAAAGTAGCTGCTATTTTAGGTGCTGAGGTGATTTTAATTTCTGGGCCAACAAAAGAAACACTTTCAAATTCTTTAGTAAATCTAATACCAGTAACATCTGCAGAAGAGATGTATAGAGTAGCTCATAAGTATTTTGAAACAGTAGATGTTGCTATTTGTGCAGCTGCAGTTGCAGATTATAAGCCAAAATATGTGGCTACTCAGAAAATAAAAAAGCAAGAAGTTACGTTTACAATTGAGTTAGAAAAAACAAAAGATATTTTAGCTTCTTTAGGAGCTATTAAAAAAGAACAATTATTAGTTGGTTTTGCTTTAGAAACGAATAATGAAGTAGAAAATGCAAAAGGAAAGCTAAAAAAGAAAAATTTAGATTTTATTGTGTTAAATTCGTTACAAGATAAAGGTGCTGGATTTGGAAAACCGACCAATAAAATTACTATTATTGACAAAGATGAATCATTAACTGCTTTTGAATTGAAATCCAAAATCGCGGTAGCTCATGATATAATAAATCATCTTTTGGGAAAAATGTAGTCCTACATTAGTAAAAATTAATAAGGTTAGGTTGAGGTGTTGTATCAACTATACAGCTAAAAAAAATATAAATACTATGCGTAAGTTATTATCAGGTTTTTGTTTATTGCTAAGCGTATTTTTTACAAATGCACAGGAATTAAATTGCACCTTAGCAATTAATGCAGAGCAAACCGGAAAACAAAATCAGCAAATATTTAAAACTTTAGAACGTTCCTTAAATGATTTTATCAATAAAACTACGTGGACTAATAAGATAATCTCCCCTGAAGAACGTGTTAATTGTGGTATGGTTATTACCATTACTGAATTTAATGTTGATACTTTTAAGGCAAGTATACAAGTACAATCATCTCGACCTGTATATAACTCAACATATAGTACTCCTGTATTTAATTTTAATGATAAGGATTTTAATTTTAATTATGTTGAATTTCAAAATTTAACACTTAACCCAAATCAGTTTAACTCAAATTTAATCTCGGTAATTTCTTATTATGCTTATGTTATATTGGGGATGGATGCTGATACTTTTTCGAAAAAAGGTGGTACGGAATACTATAGTCAAGCAAAAAATATTTTAAGTGTAGCGCAATCAAGTGGTTTTAAAGGTTGGAACCCTGTTGATGGAACCCAAACACGATATCAATTGATAGACCAATTGCAATCATCATCATATGTTGAATATAGAAATGTATTGTATGCATATCACAGAACTGCTTTAGATGAAATGAATGCTAATCAGAAAAAAGCTAAAGAGCGTATAATTTTAGCGTTAAACCAGTTTAAAAGACTTCACGCAAGACGTGCAAACTCTTTCATTCTGCGAACTTTCTTTGATGCAAAATCTGATGAAATTGAGCAAATATTTAGTGGTGGACAAAGTGTTAAGGTAACAGATTTGGTAGATTTGTTAAACCGAGTTTCACCAAATAATTCTTCCAAATGGAAAAATATTAAGTTTTAACTATATAACTTATATTGTTTGTTTCTTTAGAAAGAACATAATGAGTGTTTCTATATAGTCTTCTTGATTACCTGTTACGTTTGTGTAAAACCCTAAAAAGTAAATTAATTGTTAACAAATCTATCCATAAAAAACTTTGCATTAATTGATTCTTTAGAGGTTTCCTTTACGGATAAATTTTCTATTATCACTGGAGAAACAGGTGCTGGAAAATCGATATTATTAGGAGGGCTAGGGTTGATTTTAGGAAAGCGAGCTGACTTATCGGTAATAAATGATACGGCAACAAAATGTATTGTGGAGGCGGAGTTTTCTATAGAAAACTACAAGCTACAAAAACTGTTTAAGCAATCAGAATTGGATTATGAAGCAAATACTATAATCCGAAGAGAAATCCTCCCTTCTGGAAAGTCAAGAGCTTTTATAAATGATTCTCCGGTGTCATTACAGGTTTTAAAAACTATTAGTGAACAATTAATAGATATTCATTCCCAACATCAAACAAGTCAGCTTACTGATAATTCATTTCAATTTGAAGTGATTGATGCTTTGGCAAAAAATGAAGCTTTATTATCAAAATATAAAAATGCACTAACAACGTATAAAACTGTATCTCGTGAATTAGAGGATTTGTATGAATTGCAAAAATCTTCAAATGAATCACAGGATTATAATTCGTTTTTATTAAATGAATTATTAGAATTGAAGTTAGATAAACTAAATCAAGATGCTTTAGAAGAAGAGCTTGAGCAGTTGAGTAATGTTGATACTATTGAACAACAATTATCTCACGCAAACCAGTTATGTTCTAACGAGCAAATTGGAGCGTTAGATTCATTAACAGAATTAAAATCTGTATTGCGTAGTATAGCGGATTTTTCCACAGATTTTAAATCTTTTTATGAGCGTGTAGAGTCTGTACATATTGAACTGGAAGATATTTTTGGTGAAATAGAAACTGCACAACAAAATACAGAAGCAAATCCGGAACGATTATTAGTAGTAACCGAGCAGTTAAATAAATTGCAAAGTGTGTTGCAAAAACATCATGTAGCTTCGGTTGAAGAGTTGCTGGTAATTCAAAATGAATTAGATGATAAAGTTGGTCTTGTTGCTAATTTAGATGAATCTATTATTGCTAAAAAAGGTGAAGTTTCTGAAAAAGAAACAATTGTAACTTCATTTGCTAATGATTTACATGAAAAACGTAGTGTTGCTATCCCTAAATTAACCAAGCAGTTAGAGAAAATATTAAATAACCTGGGAATGGAAAATGCAAGATTTGAAATTTCTGTAACTCAAGAGTCAACTTATTATGCTAACGGAAATGAAACCTTATCATTTTTATTCTCAGCAAATAAAGGGGGTAAATTTAACGAGCTTAAAAAAGCAGCGTCAGGTGGTGAATTGTCGAGAATAATGTTGGCTATTAAAGCAATTTTATCAAAATATAAACATTTGCCAACCATAATGTTTGATGAAATTGACACGGGTGTTTCTGGTGATGTTGCTCATAAAATGGGGATGTTAATGCAGTATATGAGCGAAAATATGCAAGTGTTTAGTATCACTCATTTATCGCAGATTGCAAGTAAGGGGACAAGTCATTTTAAGGTTTACAAGGAAGATGTTTCCGGTAAAACTAAATCAAATTTAAAGCATTTGTCACACCAAGAACGTGTTAATGAAATTGCAGAAATGATAGGTGGTAAGGAGCTTACAGAAACAGCTTTAAATCACGCAAAAGAACTATTGAGTAATTAAGAGATCTCTTTCAGACTTTTTTTTAAGTTATAATATTCAAAATAAATTTCCTTATTTTTATTACCTAATTCTTTTTCTTTTATGGCACAAATATCAACTTCTTCACTAACATTTTTAAAAGCGTTAGCTAAAAATAATAATAGAGAATGGTTTACGGAACGTAAGCCAGAGTTTAAGACGCATGAAAAAGATGTTAAGTTATTTTTTGAAGCTGTACTTGAGAAATTAAAAGTCACTGATGATGTTGAGGCATATAAAATGATGCGTATTTATAGAGATGTCCGTTTTTCGAAAGACAAAACACCATATAAAGCACGTTTTGCAGGAGGTTTTAAAAGAAGTTCGGAACGACTTCGTGGAGGGTATTTTTTAAATTTGGAACCTGGTAATTGTGCAGTTGGTGGTGGTTTTTACGGGCCAAATCCTGCAGATTTATTGCGAATAAGAAAAGAGTTTGAGTTAGATGCAGTTGAGATTAATGATATTTTATCGGCTAAAAAATTTAAAAAAGTTTTTCCTAACGGGATTCAAGGAGAAGGGGTGAAAACTGCCCCAAAAGGATTTGATAAAAATAATGAAGCAATAGTGTTGATTCGTAAAAAGCAATTCTATGTAATGAAATCATTTACGGATGCAGAAATGACTTCGGAAAATTTTGTTGATGAAGTGGTTGAGGTGTTTGTAACACTTCGCCCATTTTTTGATTATATGAGCGAAGTATTAACTACAAATTTAAATGGGGAATCTCTTTTTGAAGATTAACCTGCTTTAGGTAAACCTTCAGCATATTCTAATAGTATAACATTGTCTTTTAGGCGCTCAATTACTAAGTGCATCATACGTTTGTTTAAAGAAGAAGAATTAGTGGTGTAATGCCTGTATTCTTCTATTGAGAAAACACCAATGATCATTCCTTTTAAGGAGTTTCGGAATTTAACATCTCGTTGAATTGCATTTTCAATGTAATGTAGCTTTTTGTCAGTAGACAAGCTATAAAATACATTTTTATGCTTTTTCGCATAATTTTTAAATGCTTCAATAAGTAATTCCTTTTGAAATTGAATAGCCGGTCTTAAAGTAGCGTTTTGAAAATGCTCGTCTGCCGACATATTGTTATTAAGTGTTGTTGTTTTTACACCTAATCTAATCTTTAATAAATCATTTGTTCTGTTATCCATAATTTACAAAGTATTGGTTTACTCTAAGTTACAAATTTAAGGAGTTGGTTTAGTATTGCTGTATTCGGAGTTATTAACCAAGTTGTAAACAAAAAAAGCGATTCCGTTAGGAATCGCTTTTTAAATAATATAAAAATTATTTTATAATGCTTGTGCAGTAAATAATTCAATTAATTTTTCACTTGATGGTCTTGGGGCATCAGCGTCAACAATATTTCCTTTAGGATCTAATAAGATAAACCTTGGGATTCCTGTTACTGCATAGGCATCAGAGAATTCTTTGTCATCACCATAGTGTAATTGAATTCCACCTAGTTCTTTTTCAGCAACCATTTTGGTCCAAGCGTCTTTGTTTTTATCAACAGAAATACTTACAAATTCAATGTTTTTTCCGTGGTATTTTTCTTCTACCTCTTTTAAGAAAGGAATTTCCTTTTTACATGGTCCACACCAAGTAGCCCACATATCAATGTAAACAAACTTTCCTTTTAAATCCGCTAAAGAAGTTTTTCCACCTTTATGGTTTTCATAATTAAAAGCGATAGATGGCTTGCCAACCATTCCTTTCATTTTTATTTTTGCAGCAAACTCTTTTGCAAACTGCCCAGATATTCCTTCAATTGCTTTTTCCTGACCATCAATTGTAGTGCTGTCTAATAACACTTTAGCTCCATTAAGTAAGTTATTGTAGTCTGCTTTAAATTTAGTAATTCCAGTATCAAAATTTGCTTGATCTCCAGAAATTAAAGCCTCATAATCTATATTTTCTTGTAGCATCGTTAATTCTGCAAAATAGGCATTTGCCTTTGCTCCGTCGCCTGTAAATTTAATGGTCTCATCAAATTCTTTTGTGTCTAGCGTCATATTAAAATGCTGTCCTTTTTTTACATAAATTGAAGCAGATTCTGATCCGTCATATATAACATATTGTCCTTGATCAATACGTAATGTATCTGAAAACATTCCGTTTTCGTCAACAGAAATTTCTTTAACGGAAGCTCTTCCTTTATAAACAGTTAGTTTGTCACTGTTTTTATTTGTGATTTTCCCGGTAAATAAAGTATAATCCACTGGTTTTACTTCTTCTTTTTTACAAGAAACAATAGCTAGAGCTGCTAAGGCGAAAACAATTTTTTTCATTTTAATTTTATTTTGGTTATTGATGTTTTGTTTGACGCTAAAAATGAATAGAAGTTACAAAACTCTTACATTTTTAATTTGGAAGTTAAAAATACAAGAAAAATATTAAGTTTTACTAATTACGTATCATAATGTTTGGAAATCAGTTGGGCAAAGTCGATTTTTGGTGTCCGAATCTAAATAAATAATTATGACACATTATATTGGTACAAGCCATTTGAGCTTATCAGACATACAGACGATTGTTTTAGAGAATAAAAAAATAGCATTATCTGAAGTTGCTGTTGAAAATATTCAAAAATGTAGAGCTTATTTAGATGATAAAATGGAACGTGAATCAGCACCTATTTATGGTATAAATACTGGTTTTGGCTCTTTGTGTGATGTAAAGATTGAAAAAGAAAATCTAACATTGTTACAAGAAAACCTTGTGATGTCACATTCATGCGGTACTGGAGATAGAGTACCTCAAGAAATAGTGAAGCTAATGTTGCTACTTAAAATACAAAGTTTAAGTTACGGACATTCAGGAGTACAGTTAGTTACTGCTGAGCGATTGGTTATGATGTTTAATGAGGGTATTTATCCGGTAATATATACTCAAGGGTCTCTTGGAGCTTCAGGGGATTTGGCGCCTTTAGCGCATTTAGCATTACCATTGATAGGTGAGGGGAAAGTTGTTTATAATGGTAAAGAAATTACATCTGCAGTTTTGTTTGAAAAATTAGGGTGGTCAAAAATCATATTACAATCTAAGGAAGGGTTGGCTTTATTAAATGGTACGCAATTCATGAGTGCTTATGGGGTGTACAATTTATTGAAAGCTTATAAGTTATCCTATTTTGCTGATGCAATCGGAGCCCTTTCTTTAGAAGGGTTTGACGGTAATAAATCACCGTTTTTAGCACATTCACATATCATACGTCCTCATAATGGACAATTGAAAACAGCAGAAAGAATATTATCTTTTTTAGAAGATAGTGAATTGATAGAGGAAGGAAATAAAGCAGTTCAAGATCCGTATTCATTTAGATGTATGCCTCAAGTACATGGAGCATCAAAAGATACTTTGGCATTTGTTAAAAAAACATTTGAAACAGAAATAAATTCTGTAACCGATAACCCAAATATTTTTATAGAGGAAGATATGGTAATATCTGCAGGAAATTTTCACGGACAACCATTGGCTTTAGGATCTGATTACTTAGCTATTGCAATGGCAGAGTTAGGAAGTATTTCTGAACGAAGAACTTATCAGCTAATTTCAGGGTTAAGAGGTTTACCAGCATTTTTAGTAAATGAACCAGGGTTAAATTCAGGATTTATGATTCCACAATATACGGCAGCAAGTATAGCAAGTGCAAATAAGCAGTTGTGCACACCGTCAAGTATCGATTCCATTGTATCAAGTAATGGGCAAGAAGATCATGTAAGTATGGGAGCAAATGGAGCTGTAAAATGTAAAACAGTTATTGATAATGTAGAACGAATTTTAGCAATAGAATTACTTAATGCTACGCAGGCTATTGAGTTTAGAAAGCCTTTAAAATCATCGGTATTTATCGAAACCTTGGTTAGTGCATATCGTAATGAGGTTCCTTTTGTTGAAAAAGATCGTTTGTTACATGAAGATATTCAAAACTCAATTGCTTTTATACAAAATTTTGTTTTAGATAAAGAAGTACTATTTGATTAAGCAATAAACTCAATCATAAAAAAGGAGCTATTTTTAATAGCTCCTTTTTTATCGTCTGATTTTAAAACCAGTAAATTGATGTGCTTTTTTAGGTATTTCAATACTGACTTGATCAACTTTTGATAGGGGAGAGCCAATTGTTTCTAGCCAGTTTATGAAGTCTTTTAAGGCTTCTTCTTTTCCTGTGGTTTCTATATAAACTGATCCGTCAACTTTATTCATAACAAAGCCTATAAGTCCTAGTTTCGTTGCTCTTTCTTGAGTATACTTTCTAAACCATACCTTTTGAACTTTTCCTATTACTGAAATGTTATAGCTTTTCATTATACAACTGGAACAGGGTTTTTATATTCATTTATAGCTACAAAAGTAAAATGACCAGTAACGGCTAGTTCTCTTTCGTTTGAATACATTCTTTCGGTAAAAATATTTACTTGAATTTTACAACTAGTGTTTCCAACTTTAACAACTTTTGCAACCAATTCAATAATACTTCCTTCAGGAATTGATTTATCAAAATCAATTCTGTCTGAAGAAATGGTTACCATTCTTTTTCTGCTAAATCGGGTAGCACAAATAAAAGAAGCTTCATCCATTAATTGCAAGGCAGTTCCTCCAAAAAGGGTCCCATAATGATTAGTTGTATTGGGGAATACAGCTTTAAAGATCCTTGTTTCTGATAGCTTTATGCGTTCATCAATAGTCATGTTCTTTTTTTTAATTAGTCTGTTATTTAGTGATATTTTAATTCATTTTTATATAAACAAAAGTAATCAAAGTTATTAGCAGGTTAAAATTATACTAATGAGTATGTAGACGTATTTACATTACTTACTTTTGTGGTAAAGATAGTTGATATGGATATAATAGATAGCCTAAAATGGCGATATGCTACTAAAAAATTTGACAACACTAAATATGTGTCAGATGAAAAATTAGCAATAATTAAAGAAGCATTCTCACTTACAGCATCATCATATGGATTACAACCAGTCAAAATGCTTGTAATAAGTGATAAAGAATTGCAAAAGGAGTTGGTGCCACATTCCTATAGTCAAGAACAAGTTGCTCAGGCATCACATGTTTTAGTACTTTGTGTGGAAAACACTATTGATGAAGCCTATATTAGAGCTCATTTTGAAAATGAGAAAAACATTAGGGGAACTGCAGATGCTGTTTTAGATTCTTTTCGTTCGTATTTAATAGAAAGTTTTTCGAGCAAAAAAGCTGTAGAGATAAAGGAATGGGCTGTCAAACAGGCTTATATTACTTTGGGTAATTTGCTAACAGTTTGTGCTACACAGCAAATTGATTCATGTCCTATGGAAGGGTTCTTGCCTGAAAAATATGATGAGCTATTGAATTTGAAAAATAAAGGGCTTTCTTCTGTATTGGTATTACCAATAGGGCATCGAGCAGTTGACGACATGTTTTCTGGTTTAAAAAAAGTAAGAAAACCAATAGAAACTAATGTTATTACAATGTAATATTTGGTAAGGTTATTGTAACTTAAAGAATATAAATAATTAATAATTTGAAGTATGAAGAATGTTGTAATGTTACTATTGTTATTTATGAGCAGTTGTTTTTATGCACAAGAGCATGATGATAGATTAGTTTGGGAAACAGATTTTGAAGTAGCCAAAAATCTATCAAAATCGGAAAACAAGCCAATTTTAATGCTGTTTACAGGTAGTGATTGGTGTCCGCCATGTAAAATGTTAAAAAAGGATTTTTTCTATTCTGAGGCATTCATAGCGAAATCAAAAAATTATGTGATGTTGCTGGTTGATTTTCCTAGAAATAAAGAATTGATTACGGCTTCTCAAGAAAAAGAAAATAAAGTTTTAAATGCTAAATACGGTGTACGTTCTTTACCGACACTAATAGCAGTAAATTATAAAGGAGAAATTATCGATAAAATTAAAAGTTATAATTCAGGACGAGATACTCGATACCACTTTGAGTTTATAGACAAGATTTTAAAGTAATTGTACACAACAAAAAAAACCGCCAATAAGGCGGTTTTTTTTGTTTCATATTTAAAAAGGAAACGTAGAACTAAATCATGTGATTATTGTACGTGTTTTTAGGGTAATAGTTGTTTAAATTTATTTTTTTTGTTTTGTCTAAGTTGAAATAAGAAAGTAGTAGTTGTAAATATGATGTTTTCCAATGATATGGAATTATAAGACTAGTGTTTTTTACACTTTTGTTTTATGGAATTGATAAACGTTACCCTGTTTTACCGTGTAATGTGTCGATAAATTAACTCATTTGGTCTAAAATATGCAATAATTACCTATTTTTATTAAGGAATTGTTGTTTTTAGCTTTGTGTTAGGGTAATATTATTATATATTGAGAATAAGTTTAACTCCCATTAAATTTACAGCTTATGAAATCTTACTACTTATCTCTATTTTTCACATCAATAGTTTTTTCCCAACCAGGAGTTGGAATAGGA
>Ga0209395_1003437_pt1 | contig 19604 bp, 18 predicted proteins | sample GOMGulsemesocosm_3_FD_184635 | JGI IMG/M metagenome (GOLD analysis project Ga0209395, IMG submission 184635) | Methane-oxidizing microbial communities from mesocosms in the Gulf of Mexico - GOM9D Gulf of Mexico (SPAdes) (version 2) | ecosystem: Environmental > Aquatic > Marine > Cold seeps... | reverse complement strand
GTCATATTTATTTACTTCTGAATCTGTTTCAGAAGGACACCCAGATAAAGTAGCTGATCAAATTTCAGATGCATTAATAGATAATTTTTTAGCTTTTGACGCTGACTCAAAAGTTGCTTGTGAAACGCTAGTTACAACAGGTCAGGTTGTATTAGCCGGAGAAGTAAAATCAAAAACATATTTAGACGTTCAGAAAATTGCACGTGATGTAATTAACAAAATTGGCTATACAAAAAGTGAGTATATGTTTGATGGAAGTTCTTGTGGCGTTTTTTCTGCAATTCATGAGCAATCTCCTGACATTAACCAAGGTGTTGACAGAGCGAACAAAGAAGAACAAGGAGCAGGAGATCAAGGAATGATGTTTGGGTATGCAACTGATGAAACTGAAAACTATATGCCATTGGCATTAGAATTATCACATCGTTTACTGATTGAATTGGCTGAGTTAAGACGCGAAAATAAAGATATCAAATACTTACGTCCGGATGCGAAATCTCAAGTAACTATTGAATATTCTGATGATAACATACCACAAAGAATTGATGCTATTGTTGTTTCTACACAGCACGATGATTTTGATGAGAGTGAAACTGTAATGTTGAACAAAATTAAATCTGATATTGTAAACATCTTAATTCCGAGAGTAATTGCAAAATTACCGGCGAATATTCAAGCATTATTTACGGATAAGATCACCTATCACATCAACCCAACAGGGACTTTTGTTATTGGAGGACCTCATGGAGATACTGGATTAACAGGACGTAAAATTATTGTTGATACGTATGGAGGAAAAGGCGCTCACGGTGGTGGTGCTTTCTCTGGAAAAGACCCTTCTAAAGTAGACAGGTCGGGAGCCTATGCGACTAGACATATTGCTAAAAATCTAGTTGCTGCTGGTGTTTGTAAAGAAGTATTGGTACAAGTTTCTTATGCTATTGGAGTTGCAAAGCCTACAAGTATAAATGTGGAGACATACGGAACATCAACGTTAAATTTAACTGATGGAGAAATAAGTAAAATAGTTGAGACCATTTTTGACATGAGACCTTACTTTATTGAGCAACGATTAAAACTAAGAACGCCTATTTATTCTGAAACTGCTGCATATGGTCATATGGGAAGAGCTTCAGAAGTAAAAACGGTAACATTCTCTAACCCAATGGGAGAAACTGTTTCTCAGGAAGTTGAGACATTTACGTGGGAAAAATTAGATTATGTAGATACAGTTAGAGAAGCATTTGGTTTCTAAAACTTTTTAGTACAATATATATCAAAGCCTCAAACAAATTTGTTTGAGGCTTTTTCTTTTACTAATTTGGACCTATGAAAAAACTGTACTATTTTTTATTCTTTTTGACCATCTCGATTGCCTTTAGTAATTGCAAAACCCCTTCGGATACACCTCTCAAAAACACGCCTAAAGGAATGGTTTGGATTCCAGGTGGCAGTTTTTTACAAGGAGCTGTCCCACAAGACAAAACAGCCATGATGCTAGAAAAGCCACAGCACCAAGTTACCGTTGATGGTTTTTATATGGACATCACAGAAGTGACCAACGCACAGTTTAAAAAATTCATTGACTCGACAGGTTACATAACTGTTGCTGAACGAGAAATAGACTGGAATGAATTAAAAAAACAATTGCCATCAGGTACACAAAAACCCCATGACTCCATATTACAACCTGGCTCTTTAATTTTTAAGAAATCAAAAAACACGGTTCCTAACTTATATGATTTTTCTCAGTGGTGGAAATGGGAAATTGGAGCCAATTGGAAACACCCTCATGGAAAAAACAGTTCCATTACAGGAAAAGAGAACTATCCTGTTGTTCATATATCCTATGAAGATGCATTGGCTTATTGTAAATGGGCAAATAGACGATTACCAACTGAAGCTGAATGGGAATTTGCAGCTCGTGGAACACAAAAAAACACCATGTATTTTTGGGGAAACGATGAAGCTTTACTTTCTCAAAACGCCAATAGTTGGGAAGGGGAATTCCCGGTTATAAATACAAAAAAAGATGGGTTTGAAGGCCTTGCGCCTGTAAAATCATACCCTGCTAACTCTTTAGGTTTGTATGATATGGCTGGCAATGTATGGGAATTCACTTCTGATTGGTACAATACAAATTATTACAACGAAATAGACCAAAAAGAATTACAAGTTAAAAACCCATCCGGAGCAACTATTTCATACAGTCCTACCAATCCTTATTTGCAAGAAAAAATTATTAAAGGGGGTTCTTTCTTATGCAATGCAAGCTATTGTGCTAGTTATAGAATCTCTTCTAGAATGGGAACGAGTACGGATTCTTCGTTAGAACATGTTGGTTTCAGAACTGTGGCTACAGTAGAAATGGTTCGATGAAAAAAACGCTATTCATTGTTTTAGGAATATTCATAATGGTTTCTTGTATCAAAAAAAACACTCCAAAAGATGCATTAGAAAAAGTACTCTTTGCCTTTGAAAATCATTTAATAAAACAGCAAATTTTAGAGAGCAACAATGGTATGAGTTATGTAAAATTATTAGAAGAAATCATCAGGAAAAACGACGTAAACTACCACTATAAATACTCTTTTATTGATACGCTAGAAAACACAAAAAGCATTGATATAACTAAATATTTAAAAGGTCAAACAAAATTGGTCTTTGACAAAGCAAATACTTATAAAAAATTGATGAGTAGCAATACTGAAGAAATGGATTTACACCCTGGAAAGATTGCAGAAAAATTCTTATCAATTATAAAAGCAACCGATTTTGAAAACACGTATTTTAAACTACAGTTTTTATTGTTTTTTGATCTTGCGAATATTGATCTTTGAAAACTAATTGTTTTTACGCTCTAAGTCTCCTTACATTTTTCATTCTTTCCCACGCTATTTTATGTCTTTTTTTGTAAATCCAAAGGGTTCCTAAATCCAATAAAAAATACACCAAACTTATTCCACTAGGTGGATTCGCACTTTTTAAAAACGGAATAACATCCCAAGCAGTTTCTGGCCAATACCAACAGCCGTAGGTTGTTCCTATAATTTCTAAAAAAGCAACTACCACATACATACTTAAATAAAACATGCGCTCTCTTGGCTTATTTCTCAAGAAAAAAAGTACCAACATAGACATTACAAACCCGAAAACATCAGCAGCAAAAATTAAAAACAACGTAGCATAAAGTACGATGAAAACCATAAATATCTTTTCTATTAATTTTCGGTGTGCTTTTACAACCCCATCTTTACAAAAATAGATCGCTGCCATTAATACAATGGCATGCCCTGGCGGCACATAATGCGGTACATTTCCTAAAGAATAGGTATACATTCCTAGTCCTATAGAAAACAAATACTCGCCAACAAAACCTATAATAACTGCATATACCATTTGTTTTCGTATCCTAGGCCCTGATTTATAATACAACAGCCCAAAGCCAATTAACATCACTAAAGTCGCAACATGTTGCGTTTGCGGGAAAAATCCATGCATGTATGAGCTATCTAGGAAAAGGGTGAAAACAATAAAAAGAAATAGGTATCCTATTGTTTTAAAAAAAGAAGAAAATAGGAGGCTTGCATTTTTAATATTCATGAAGCGAAAATACATACTATTTCCAATAAAAAAAAGCGAATATTTCTATCCGCTTTCCAATCTAAAATTCAAACAAATTTATAAGTTATACTTTATACTAAACACGGTAAATCTTGGTTGAATAACGTATGAAGAGGTACTTGTGTATATAGCGTTTGTATTGTCTCTATTTATAGAAGCTGTATCTAACGCATTGGTCATTTCTAACGAATATTCCCACTTACTATTTTTCTTTTGATAGGTTAAATCTAAGTCTAAAAAGCTATAATTATTTAAAGTTTGTATTTCGTTTTTATAATTGTTATAAGTATATCTAGAGGTAAACGTAAAGTTCTTTAAGAATAAAATATCTAAATTCAAATACGGACTGTGTGTAGTAAATTTACTGATAACTCCACCTTGATTATAATCGTTTATTGTAACGTTATACCCAAAATCAAAATTTGGAGCAGTTCTAAAATTAGAACTAATCCCAGTTCTTATGGATTTTGTATATGATCTTGATTCTCTATCTGTTCTTACTTCAACTGGTGCAGTATTTGGGTCATTATCAGTATCTCTTAAACTCGCAATACTACTAATCGATTTTGAGAGTGATAGACGCCCTCCAATGGTCCCTTTAAACTTTCCAATCGTTTTTTGCAAGTTCGCAGATCCAGATAATGATTCGTTTGGAAAAATTGAATTGATTGAAGTTGAAATTTGATCCACACCCATTGGCAAAACGCTTCCAACGGTTGAATTGATACGTTTATTATAATTCACAGAAGCAAATACATTGGTGTAATTAAACATGTTAAAACTAAAATAATTTAAGTTTACATTGTGTGAATACGCACTCTCTAAATTTCTATTACCAGAATACAAACGATTATAATTATTAAACACAAAACCTTCTGCAACTTTATTTATATCAGTAAAACTCACTGTTTTTCGATAGCCTAAACGCAATGTTTCAGATTTTTTTAATTGTAATTTCACCGATGCGTTTGGTAAAAATTCAGAAAAGGTATTACTTACTGAAGAACCTAACTGTGTGTTTTTGGCATTGTAAGAATGCATTGTTAGCCCTTGATCAAAGGTAAAGATACCCGTGATAAATTTATAATTAAACCCAGCATACAAATCTGTAAAAGTATAAGCAACATCATTCATTGTATTTGATGCAGGAATCGCTGAATTATTTCCATTTAAGGTTTCGAAAACATCAGAATTAAATTGTTGACTACTTAAAGTTGTACCTACTCTAAAGTTTATATTACTTTTAGAATTGATCACGTAATAGTAATCTAGTTTTGCATCTAACTTATTTGTTTTAACCTTTTTATTTTGAGATACATCAAATAAATTATGATCTCCTTGATTTGGATTTACATTGGTTAATGAAAGTAAATTATAAAATGATAATTCCTCTAATGTTGCATTGTAAAAAGGATCTTCATTTTGATACAGATGCTGTGCACTAAAAGCAAAAATGTTTTTCTCATTTAAGGTATAGTAGTAATTTACATTCTGATTGAACGAAAAAGGATTCTGAGAGGTAGTCTGACTTACTGGAATTACTTGGGACGCATCTTTAAAATAAGTTCTGTCTGAGATCAATTTTTGTGTTTCTTTCTGATCAGATATTTTAGCAAAAACATCGTAATCAAAATGGTTATTTACGTTTGGTTTATAACTAGAACTCAATTTAAATAGTGCTAACGAATTTTTCTGAATAGAATTACTTTGCTCATTAGAATTTGTAACAAAATTGTCTGCTAAATCTACATTGCCTTCAGCAGACTGATTATATGTTTTAACACTTTCTTGTTCTATTGTTGTATTTGTTCCTGAATAAATCGCAAACCCACTTAGGTCCCACGATTTTTTGGGTGAATAACTAAAATTAGCTGCTGCAAATTTTGATTCAATGTCTTTAGCTCTATTATTTTGCAACGACAAAAAACCAATGTCTGAAGAAGCTACATTAAAACTTGTGCCGTTACTCCCTCCAGGTCTAAAACCTCCAGTAAACCTAAAATAATCTCTACGTGTAAAGGGCACTTTACCAATATTATTCATATCCGTAATAATATTTACACTGTATTTTGGACTGTAATAAAACAATTTTGGATGTGCAATATATCTGTTATCTCCACCTACACCTGCGGTAATCTCTCCAAACCAAAAGTTCTTTTTCCCTTCTTTTAATCTAATGTTTATTGCCAAGTTATCTGAATTATCCTGTACTCCTTTTAGTTGGCTTACTTCGCTAAAGTTTTTTAGAATCTCTACCTTATCAATCGCGTTGGCCGGTATATTTTGGACAGCAATTTTAGAATCTCCATCAAAAAAATCTTTTCCCTCAACCATTACTTTCCCTACTTTCTTCCCTTCTATTTCAATCTCTCCATCATCATTAACTTCAACACCCGGTAATCTCTTTAAAACATCCCCTAACTTCTTTTCTGTTCCTACTTTAAATGAATCTGCATCATAAATCAAGGTATCTCCGCTAATCGTAATCGGAATTTTATAGGTGATATCTACTTCATCTAGTGTATTATCTGGTAGTAAAACAATGTCTCTTGCAATCGCAATTTCTTTTGTATTTAAGACAACATCAGATGTTTTATTTCCGATATAACTCGCCTTTATACTATAGGTTGTATTGGCTTTTAATGTTAGCTTGTACCTTCCTTTAGAATCTGTAAATCCATAAGAATCCAACGCGTTTGTTTTCTTGTTTAACGCAATAACGTTTGCCATTTCTAATGGATTCCCTATACTGTCTTTAACGATTCCTGTTACTTTAATTTGGGCAAAAGAAGCCCCTGCAATTAATACAATAATTGCTACTAAATATTTTTTCATAAATGTTGATTTATTTTTTATCCTCTTCTTCCACCACCACCTCGGCCACCACGACCTCTAAATTGCTCTCTCATCTCCTCCATCTTTTTTGTCACAATTTTAGTGTACTCTTTTCTTGTTACCTTTTTGCCTTTTTTAGGCATTTTTAAAACCACTTTCTCTTTAGGGTTCATTGTAATTTCTGTACACAAAACGGTGGTTCTTCCAGAATTCACTTCTAATATTAACCCTGGCAATCCCCAAAATTCTCCTGGGCCCTGGCTAACCGGAATTTGTGGTGTATACCATGCAGTCACAATAACTGTTTTAGGTTTTTCTTCCTTCTTCTCTTTATTGTCTTGATTGTTATTTCTTCCTCTTCTACCTAAGTTAGAGAAACTAAACGCGTTGTCTTCTTTCACATAGGTTGCCTTATAGCACATATAATTTCCAATTTTTTTCGTTTCTGCCCCCAATTTCCAATCAGGTTTTTTACCATTTTCAGAAATCAAAAATTTCTTTCCAAAAAATTCAGTTTCTTCTAAAACGATTGCATCTTTTGTGTTTTTATATTTTGTCCCTCCAGTAAAATTACTCATCATCCCTCCAAATCGACCCCCTCTTCCTTGTCCTGGTGCCCCTAAACTTTCTTCTTCTTTATATGTCGATTCCGTTTTGTTAAAATTTAATACAAACGTTTTCTCTAACATTCCTTTCATTCTTTCTGCAATTCGCTTCTTTTGATCTTCAGACATTTGTCGTCCACCAAAGTTCATATCCATAGTCGTTTTGGACATGTAAACTGCTTTTCCTTGAAAATTTGCTTGTGAATTTGCTGTTACAGTTAACAATGCAAAAACGATAATTATTAGAGATCTCATAAGTACTTGATTTTTTTGTTGACTAGTTATCAAACCCTTTGACTCATAAAAACCAGAATGGTTTAATTACCCCCCAATACTTATTTGAACATTATTACCGTCTTTTCTTCTACTTTTAAACTTCTCCATCATTTCTTTAGATTTTTTATCCATGATTTTACGGTATTTTTCTTGAGATACAACTTTTCCTTTTGTAGGTTCTTCAATTGTAATCTTATTCGTTGGATTTAGTACTATTTCTGAACAGATAATTGTTTCATTTCCTTCTCTTAATTCTAATATCAAGCCAGGTAAACCATTATAGCCTCTTGGCCCGTTACTTACCGCAATTGACGGTGTATACCATGCAGTTGTAACAACATCAACTTTTTCTATTTTTTCTGTTACTTCACCATCTTCAACACTCATATTAGTTCTATCTTCTTGTCTTGTATAGGTTGCTTTATAACAGGTATATGTTCCAATATTTTTTGTTTCGCCTGTTAATTTCCAATCATACTTTGTTAGCTTATCTTTTATCAAAAATAGCTTTCCCATAATCTCTGTTTTGTTAACAAAACGATTCTCTTTAATATTTTTATAATATACATCGTTTCCGCCACCGCCACCAATAACTTGAACCATCATATTTCCTCCAGATCGAGCGACTGGGGCGTTCAAACTTTTGTTCTCTTTATAAACTGATGCAGTTTTATCAAAAGTTAGTACAAATGTTTTTTGAAATTGTTTAGCTAATCTAGCATTCATCTGAGCTTTTTGTTCATCACTCATTGCATTTCCTCTATCTCCACCCATTTTGAAATTCATTTTCATACTGGTCTTGTAGGTTGCTTTTCCTTGAAAGCTTTGTCCGATTATAGTTTGTGCTAAAAACAGACATAAAATTGTAATTGTATTTTTCATTTTAAAATTATTTTATGATGATACAAATATGTAAACACTAATTAGTTTTATTAGTTAACGAGTGTTAACGAGTGTTAAGCGAGTAAATAGTTTGCATATAACTACTTACCTTTGACTTATGAACACTAAAAAATATCGTTGGTTATTGTATATCATTACCTGTACTGTTATCGCAACAATTATGGTTCAGATATACTGGAATTACAAAAACTATCAACAAAACAAACAACGAGTTGTCAATGAAATTCAATTGAGTTTAGACAATGCATTGGAAGAATATTTTGCAGGATTGGTGAAGGCAGATTTTTTTACTATTAACGGTAAAAATATTGATTCTATTTATTCCAATATCGCTATACAAAAAAGAGGTTTTTTTAAAAGAAAACTCGTCGGAAATCATTCAAATAAAAAACAACTAAACGACACTACTCTTAATAAATACAACATAAAAATAAACAATACTTCTCTTAAACTAAATGATAGTTTAATAAAGTATGCACGAGTTATTGATGGAAGTAGGCAAACAAAAAATGCAGAAATATTTTCAGAAATCGAATTAATCGATGGAAAAGAAAATAACGAACTCTTCAATAATATAAGAACCATTTATATTTCTGTTAGTAACGATTCTACCAATTATCAAAAATTAGATTCGCTTCTAAAAAAACAACTCAAAAGCAAAAATTTAAAAATTGATTATAGCTTAAACCATTTTAAAGGTGATTCTTTGTTCTTCAACTCAAACCATAATAATATTATTTTTAAAAGGAGCAATAGAACAAGAGAACGAGCAGGAGATTCCATTACTTATAAATCACAGTACAATAATGTAAAATTTAATTGGAATAACGTAAGTTCAAAATCTACCTACTTAAAAAATAACGAACAATTTAATGTACTCTTTAAAGATTCATCTTTTGAAGCATTAAAACGGAGTTCTACTGGAATTCTATTGTCCTTTCTATTATCACTAGCAATTATTTCTTGTTTGTTTTACTTATTAAAAATCATTAATAAACAGAAGCAATTGGCTGAAATTAAAAACGATTTAATTAGCAACATCACACACGAATTTAAAACGCCAATTACCACGGTTTCCGCTGCGTTAGAAGCCATTGATACTTTTAATGTAGTTGATGACAAAGAAAAAACAAAAAAGTACCTGGCTATTTCAAACTTACAACTAAAAAAACTACACCAAATGGTTGAAAAACTTTTAGAAACAGCCACTTTAGACAGTGAAAAATTACTATTGCAAAAAGAAAGTACAGATGTAATATACTTGGTAAAAAATGTTTCTTTAAAAGAAGAGTTTCTATCAACAGAAAAGAACATTGAATTTAATTCTTTTAAAGATGAATTATTAATAGACATTGACCCTTTTCATTTTGAAAACGCGATTAGTAATTTAATCGACAATGCTCTTAAATATGGTGGAAACAAGATTGAAGTTCATATAAATATTGTTTTAAATAACTTAGAGATTACCATTGCAGATAACGGAAATGATATTGAGAAAAATCAAAGAGACAAAGTTTTTGATAAATTTTACAGAATTCCAAAAGGCAATACACATAATGTAAAAGGATTCGGAATTGGCTTATATTACACAAAGAAAATCATTGAAAAACACGCTGGCGAGATTCGATTAATCCCGAACTCTCCTAACACTATTTTTAAAATCACATTGCCAATATGAGTCAAAAAATTAAACTCCTTTTAGCCGAAGACGAACCCAGTTTAGCTCAAATCATTAAAGAAAGTTTAGAGACGAGAGAATTTGAAGTTTTTTTAGCTGAAAACGGCATAAAAGCGCTTGAGTTATACCGTCAATACACTCCTGACATTTTAGTACTTGATGTGATGATGCCTTTTAAAGACGGGTTTACCCTGGCTAAAGAAATTAGAGAAGAGAATAAACAAGTTCCCATTATGTTCTTAACAGCAAAGTCGCAAACAAAAGATGTTTTAGAAGGTTTTAGCCATGGAGGAAATGATTATTTAAAAAAACCTTTTTCTATGGAAGAACTCATTGTTAGAGTACAATCCTTATTAAATAGAACTTCGATAAAATCGAATACGGAGAAAATTAAAATTGGTGCTTATGTTTTTAATCATACCAAGCAAACCTTAGCGCATAAAAAGGAGACCGTAGTACTTACTCATAGAGAATCTGAGTTATTGTTTTTATTGACACAAAAGAAAAATGAAATTTCTGACCGTAGCTTTATTTTGAAAAAACTTTGGGGTACTGATGATTTTTTTAATGCGCGTAGCATGGATGTATTTATCACGAAACTAAGAAAAAAGTTAAAAAGTGACGAAAACATTCAAATTGTGAATGTTAGAGGTTATGGCTACAAATTGATTTGTTAATTGCATTGCCAATTCTAAAATTTGATTACCTTTATCACTCTTTTTCAACCTTTTTAGAACTCATAAATTATGCATGTAGCTATTGCTGGAAATATTGGTGCTGGTAAAACAACCTTAACTAAATTATTAGCCAAACATTACAACTGGAAACCTCACTTTGAATCTGTAGAAGAAAATCCTTATTTAGATGATTTTTATTCAGAAATGGAACGATGGTCTTTTAACCTCCAAGTATTCTTTTTAAACAGTAGATTCAGACAAATTTTAGAGCTTAGGGAGACTGGAAAAAAGATAATCCAAGACCGAACTATTTATGAAGATGCTCATATTTTTGCGCCAAACCTTCATGCCATGGGTTTAATGACAAATAGAGATTATCAAAATTACAGTTCATTATTTGAATTGATGGAAAAATTGGTGACTCCTCCAGATTTAATGATTTATTTACGATCTAGTATTCCAAATTTAGTTGGGCAAATACATAAAAGAGGAAGAGACTACGAAAACTCGATTAGTATTGATTATCTAAGCAGGTTAAATGAACGCTATGAAGCATGGATTTCTACCTATACAAAAGGAAAATTACTTATTATTGATGTAGATAACCTAAACTTTGTAGACAATCAAGAAGACTTAGGCTATATTATTGATCGAATAGACGCACAAATAAACGGGTTATTTTAAGCTAAAATACACTTATAAAAATAAAAGGTTGTTTGCAAATGCAAACAACCTTTTTGTTTTTTGATAGAAATCCCCCAATACCTATCGTCGTGCAAGTTACAAAAATTTATTAAATATTTAACATTTTTTTAAAGACAAAAGCTCATGTGATATGAGCTTTTGCTTTTTTACAGAGAGCTATCTCTGCATACTATAATAGATCGTCCCCCGAATCTCTATTATAATCTTAATAATTTATAAATTTCTGTATCTAAATTTCTGTTTTCATTTTTCTTTTTTACCATAGCAAAATGAAATATGGTTAAGGCAGAAAAAAGTAACACTAGCAAAATTGCAGTTAAACGTTGTAGGTTACTTTCTGTTTTTAACAAACTAAAATAGAACATGATAAATGCATTAAACACAAATAGTAACATCAGGATCGGACTTAGTTTTTTATAAACTAAAATACTTTTTGAATTGTTTTTTATTTGCAATTGTAACTTTCTAAAAGACTCTTCTTTGCTTTTTAATTCCATATCTAAATCAATTACCTCTTCACACATTACTTTTAAGACACAACACTTTTTAAAAAGTCACATTTAATTCTATTACAGACGAAAATCTCTAATTATCCTTACTCGTTTTCATTAACTGTTACAATTTCATCCACGATTTCTTTTATAGGCATAACAACTTTACCATTACTAGTATGTACAACAATGCATATATTATCGATAGCTATTAATACGCCTTCAATATCTCTGACTTTAATGCGGTCTCCAATTTCAAAATTCTTTCTTGAATAATACCCAAAAAGCAAACGTTTAATCACATCTCGAGAACCTAAACCGAAGGCAATTGTAAATGACAATAAGATGGACCCTATAATTAGGGTCAAGTTGCTTTTTAAAATACTCGTATCGATACCTGCCTGATCTAAGGCCGCAATAGAAATAAAAACAACTATTAAATAAAAAGCAATGTTTGCCACTAGATTCCCACCGGTAAGATCAAGAGATTTAAACATAGAATGAATTGCTTTTTTTGATAAAGTTCCAACATAAACTCCACCAACAAAAATGAATAAAGAAGTTAACAATCTTGGCAAATACGCGATGAAACTACCAATTCCTTCTGAAACCATATTCAGACCAAAAATATCTGCTCCAATTAAAATAAAGATCAAGACCAATAGCCATTTCAGCACACTTAAAATAACCGTTGTTAATACAATATTGATCGTTGTATTTCCAAATATTTCCGTTTTACTTAATCTTTTAGACCACTCATCAATTTTAGTTTTGTTTAATGCTTTTTTCACAACATATAATAAGACTCTAATAAAAATCCACGCTAAAAGTACAAAACCTATAAATCCAAATACTTTTGGTAAGCCCGATAAAATGTTACTCCAAATATCTTCCAATGAAGACATAAAATCTATTTGTAATGTTCGTGTTGCTTTCATAATTTATGTGTTTATTTTTTCTTAGGTTTCTTTGATTCTTTCTTCTCGTTTACTGTTAATAAGGAGCCCATTGTACTTGGATATTTAACCACAAATAAGTCAGCCACATCTAATGTTAGCTTAATCATACCAACATCATTGAGCACTTTCTCTTTCAGTACTTTTGGTACTTCTTGATGTTCGAATATTTTCTTAAATGGATTCTCCATATTACAATTCGTTATAAATGTTAACCACTTTCACCTTCGCTCTTTTTAATCGCATTTTCACAGCGCTTTCTCCAATTTCTAATACTACAGAAATCTCTTTGATTGATAAATCATCTTGATATTTCATTAACAGAATCATCTTATCATTTGGTTCAATAATAGCCATCGCTTTTGCTAGCTTATCTGCTTTTAATTCAAATAAAGCAGCATCGTCTATTTCGTCAAAATCACCAACTTCTTTAATATCGTCAGTAACCACTGTTTTGTTTTCTTTCTTTTTATGAGAATCTCTTTGAACATAGTTCACACAAAAATTATAGGTAAAAGAATACAACCAAGTAGAAAATTTCGATGCCCCTTTAAAAGTTCTCAGTTTCACAAAAAGCCGAATAAAAACATCATGTGTTAAATCTTGGGCCTCTTCTTTGTTTTTCGAAAACCCATAACACTTATTATAAACCACAACAGCGTACCTGTCATATAAAACAGCGAACAAATGTGTATTATTTGTTGCTACTATTTTACAAACAAGTTCTTCGTCACTAAGATGAATTGTATTTTTTAAATCACCCAATATTAATTAGCTCATTGAATTTGGTTAACACTCAGTTTATTAGACACCTATTTTTTATAGAAGTCACAATTTAAACAGATGACTTCAATTTAACATTTCTTTAACAATTCAGCAAATAAAATATTTTTCTGCATGATTTTGTAACATTTACTGCTTAGTTAACGTATAAGTAAGTGTAGAGTATTATTAATCGTTTAAAAAAGAACTTTAATTTAGATGAGACAACTTAAAATTACCAAGCAGGTTACAAATAGAGAAACTGCGTCGTTAGACAAATATTTACAGGAGATTGGAAAGGTAGATTTGATTACTGCCGATGAAGAAGTAGAATTAGCTCAGCGAATAAAGGCAGGAGATCAAGTAGCTTTAGAGAAATTAACAAAAGCAAATTTACGTTTCGTTGTTTCTGTAGCAAAACAATATCAAAACCAAGGGTTAACTTTACCAGATTTAATTAATGAAGGGAACTTAGGTTTGATTAAAGCTGCAAAGCGTTTTGATGAAACTCGTGGATTTAAATTTATCTCTTATGCCGTTTGGTGGATTCGTCAATCTATTTTACAAGCATTAGCAGAACAATCTCGTATTGTACGTTTGCCATTAAACAAGATTGGATCTATTAATAAGATTAATAAAATGTACGCATTCTTAGAGCAAGAAAACGAGCGTCCACCAAGTCCAGAAGAGATTGCTAAGAAATTAGACATGACCGTGAATGATGTAAAAGAATCTATGAAAAATTCTGGTCGTCACGTATCAATGGATGCTCCATTAATTGAAGGAGAAGATTCAAATTTATATGACGTATTAAACTCAGGAGAATCTCCAAATCCAGATAGGGCATTATTACACGAATCTTTAAGAGTAGAAATTTCTAGAGCATTAGAAACATTAACTCCAAGAGAAGCTGATGTTGTGAAATTGTACTTTGGTTTGGGAGAGCACCAACCGATGACATTAGAAGAAATTGGTGAAACTTTCGATTTAACTCGTGAGCGTGTTCGTCAAATTAAAGAAAAAGCAATTAGAAGATTAAAACATACTTCTAGAAGTAAAATCTTAATGACTTACTTAGGATAGCAATCTCAGATTGCTTTTGGCATCTCACTCATGCCGAAAAACCTACAATGTAAATATCTTATTAAAAACTCTCGAATTAATTTCGGGAGTTTTCTTTTTATATTATTATTTTTGCAGCTAACAACACAACAAACAATTTATGACTAAATTAATAGCTCCTTCAATTTTAGCAGCAGATTTCGCCAATCTACAACGTGATATAGAAATGGTAAACAATAGTGAGGCAGATTGGTTTCATATTGACATTATGGACGGTGTATTTGTTCCTAATATTTCTTTTGGAATGCCCGTTTTAAAAGCAATTTCTAAACACGCTAAAAAAACAATTGACGTTCATTTAATGATAGTAGACCCTGATAGGTACATTACAACCTTTGCCGATTTAGGAGCCGATATCTTAACGGTACACCACGAAGCATGTACACATTTACACAGAACAATTCAAGCAATAAAAGACGCTGGTATGAAAGCTGGAGTTGCCTTAAATCCGCATACACCAATTGCCGTATTAGAAGATGTAATTGCTGATTTAGATTTGGTCTGCATTATGAGTGTAAATCCCGGTTTCGGTGGACAATCTTTTATAGAAAACACCTATAAAAAAATAAGTCAATTAAAACATTTAATTGAATTTTCAAATTCAAACTGTCAGATAGAGATTGATGGTGGTGTCACTGATCAAAATGCAAATGCTTTGGTTGAAGCTGGTGCTGATGTACTAGTTGCTGGTAGTTTTGTCTTTAAAAGCGAAGACCCTACAACAACTATTTCAGATCTGAAAAAGATTTGTAATTAATCATTTTTACAACTTTAAGATATAACTCAGGAAACCGCTCTTGAAATTCGATTGGCGATTCAAAAAAATATTCCATCATTACTGCCATAAATTCTAGGCTATTGGTGTAAGCATACTTTCTAAAGTAATTTTTTGATTTAATTTTTTTAGCGTTTTCTGGAGTTTTAATATACTTCAATATATCTTGGTGCATTTTATTAAAAACTTTCGCGCTGTAATCTTTAGAGATTTTCCCATGAAAACTTAATGTATGTGTAAATTCGTGTACACCCAAATTTAAATTATCATTTTCAACAGCAAGCCCACTAACAAAATCTTCCCACGAGAAAACGATTGTTTTATAACGGAAATTAAACTCTCCTTTATGGTTTCTATTATGTGCTTTTGAACGAAACTGAGAAGGATACACCACAATTTTATCAAACACAGTAGTAAGGTGTTTTCGCATTCCAAAAGTCATCATCACATATACCGAACCAATAATTACTTTTGTTTCATCTGTAACGAGATAACCACCTCTACCAATAAAATCATAGTTATCAATAAATGCAACTAAACGATGTTCAAAGTAATTTTGACGTTCTGTACTTAGTTTTATATAAAATTTTACCTGTTCTTTTAATATTTTCTTCTGCTGAGGTGTAAGCGTTTTCTTTTTAAAATAAGAGTGGATTAAAATCGGCTTTCCATAAAAAAACACATATACAGAGTCTAAACTCCAAATAATAAAAGACAAAAAACCAATTATATAGAAACTAATTCTGAAAAAACGCACACAATATATATTTGTTCTATAAAAGTAGAAAAAGCGAAGCAATAACCTCGCTTTTTCTTAACATTTAAAAAAACAATTTTTAACACTGTTCTAATAAATAATTTAATCAATCTGATGCAGCATCAATCCCAACCAATTTCTTGTTACCTACAACTGACAAGGCACGAAATTCGTTCTTTGCTAATTCCCTCTGCTACTTCTTTAATGGTTTGAGTAGAAGAAACAGAAACAAGGTACTTCTCCATAACTTGTTCAATACTCAACATAGCAAAAACAGCAGTATCTACATCACGTTTACCTGTGCAATAGCTACCTACAAAACTTACAGGTAATTAGTCAGTTAAACTTAATATCTCAATAATATTTTCACCACAAACGACAGGATTAACTCACTCCGTTCGATTTTCCTTTAGTGTCCGTTTTGAAAAAAGAAAAACTCCACCTAAGGATTAACTCACTCCGTTCGTTTTTCCTTTAGCGTCCGTTTTGAAAAAAAGAAAAACTCCACCTAAAGATTAACTCACTCCGTTCGTTTTTCCTTTAGCGTCCGTTTTGAAAAAAGAAAAACTCCACCTAAGGATTAACCAACTTCGTTCGTTTTTCCTTTAGCGTCCGTTTTGAAAAAAGAAAAACTCCACCTAAGGATTAACTCACTCCATTCGTTTTTCCTTTAGCGTCCGTTTTGAAAAAAGAAAAACTCCACCTAAGGATTAACTCACTCCATTCGTTTTTCCTTTAGCGTCCGTTTTGAAAAAAGAAAAATCAGACTAACAAATTCAAGCAAGCTTGATTTGACGTCTGATTTTTCTTTTTATTCGTGACTCCGATAGGATTCGAACCTATAACCGTCAGAGCCGAAATCTGATATTCTATCCAGTTGAACTACGGAGCCTTTTGTCATTCCTGCGAAGGCAGGGATCTATTTTTATTACATTAAATTCTTCTTCACTAAAGTAGAAATCGTCTTTCCATCAGCTTGACCTGCCAACTCTTTAGAAACCATTCCCATTACTTTACCCATGTCTTTCATTCCAGCAGCACCAACTTTTTCTATGGTCATAATAACGACTTTTTCTATTTCCTCTTCAGATAAAGCTTCAGGTAAAAACTGCTCTATTACTGCTGCTTCTGCCAATTCAGGATCCGCTAGATCTTGTCTACCTTGCTCTACAAAAATGGCAGCACTGTCTTTACGTTGTTTCACCTGCTTTTGTAAAATTTTCATTTCCTGATCTTCAGTTAATTCAGTAGCCGCTCCATCTTCTGTCTTCGCTAATAAAATTGCCGATTTCACAGATCTCAACGCTTGTAAAGCCAAAGTATCTTTCGATTTCATCGCTGTTTTCATCTGCACCATTAGTTGTTTTTCTAAACTCATCTTTTCATTTTTGGAACTGTAAATATAGGCATAAAAAAATTCCTGATTTCTCAGGAATTTAAAAAACATAAACAATTAATTTAGGGAGTAATTGAAGCGTTTTATTTTAAATATGATTAATCTACATTGTCATGTAAAAATGAATTGTTAGACCTTAACTGAACATCATCATTGGCATCTGTACTTAATGTCGTTTTAGATTTACTCAAGTCCGAATTCACTTCATCTAAATTCACACCTAATCTCTTATATGCCGGCTGACGCTCAATTTCATCAATATTTTTGTTTACTTGATCTGCAAACTTATAATTGAATCCTTTCATTTTTTGACGACGTAGTTCTGCTGTTTTTTCCAATTCAGAAATGGTTAAACTTAATGGAGAAACTTCTTCAGAAATGGTATCAATCTCTTCAATTTTCTGTGCCTTAGATTTAACAGTGAAAATTATTTCTTCTTCTTCCTTTACAAATTCTGGTTTTTTCTGATTTATTATTGAACTTTTTCCTATTGTTGGCTCTACTGTAAAGTCTTCTAAAACATACCTCTTCTCAATAACATTTCCTTCTTTTGCTACAATTTCTGTTACGTCATTTACTTCAATTTCATTGGCATCTTCAAAAGACAAATCAAAACGAACCTCTTTAGCTGGCTCTGGTTTAATTTCGTCATAACTATTCAATGGTAAATCAAACAACAAATCGGTTTGTAATTGTATCGGTTTCTCGACCTTCTTTTCTTCAACTTGCGGAGTTGCATTTGTAATAATAAAATCATCTTCCGAAATTGTTTCCACTTCAATCTCATCATAAACAACATTAATATTGTTGATAAACTCTGATGTAGGAATAAGCGTCACTTTCTCTTCAACAACTTCTTCTTCTAAAAGATGTACAATTTTCGCTTCTGGTTTACTACTAATTGGAGTATCTAAAACACTTGATTTAACACCTGTGTTCTCAGAAAAATCATACGTTGCTTTCTGTTCTTCTTCTAATGTGTGGATTATTTTTTTCGCTTCGGTATTCGTAATACCACTTTGTTGATCAGCAGCAAAACCTGTAGCAACAACTGTCACTGCAATAGAATCTCCTAAAGAGTCATCCTCTCCAATACCCATAATGATATTTGCCTCATAACCTGCTTCAGTTTGAATATAATCATTGATGTCTCCAATTTCATCAATAGTCACCTCATCTGTACCCGAAACAATTAACAACAATACATTTCTAGCACCTGCAATTTTATTATCATTTAATAATGGAGAATCCAATGCTTTTACAATAGAATTCTTACCTCTATTAACACCCGATTCTTTGGCAGAACCCATAATAGCCGTTCCACTATTAGACAATACCGTTTTTGCATCGTGTAGATCAATATTTTGTTTGTAGTGATGTGTAATTACTTCTGCTATTCCTCTTGCTGCGGTAGACAAAACTTCATCTGCTTTAGAAAACCCTGCTTTAAAACCAAGATTTCCATATACTTCTCTTAACTTATTGTTATTAATGACAATTAAAGAATCTACGTTATCTCTTAAAGTATCAATTCCTACTTGTGCTTGTTTTGAACGCATTCTTCCTTCAAATTGAAAAGGCATCGTTACAATTCCAACTGTTAAAATCCCCATGTCTTTGGCAATTCTAGCAATTATTGGAGCTGCTCCAGTTCCTGTTCCTCCTCCCATTCCGGCAGTAATAAACACCATTTTGGTTTGAGAACTTAGCATTTTCTGAATTTCTTCGATACTTTCGTTTGCCGCATTTGCACCAACTTCTGGGTTTGCGCCAGCACCTAATCCTGATGTTAGATCAACACCGAGTTGAATTTTATTAGGAATAGAACTACTTTCTAAAGCTTGTGCATCTGTATTACAGATTACAAAATCTACTCCTTTAATATCTTGCTGAAACATGTGATTTACAGCATTACTTCCTCCACCACCAACACCAATTACTTTAATTGTATTTGATTGTGATTTAGGCATGTCAAATAAAATGTTATCGAATTCTCCGCTCATAATAACTTTTCTATCTTTATAAGGTTAATTATATATTTT
>Ga0209395_1003435_pt1 | contig 19610 bp, 18 predicted proteins | sample GOMGulsemesocosm_3_FD_184635 | JGI IMG/M metagenome (GOLD analysis project Ga0209395, IMG submission 184635) | Methane-oxidizing microbial communities from mesocosms in the Gulf of Mexico - GOM9D Gulf of Mexico (SPAdes) (version 2) | ecosystem: Environmental > Aquatic > Marine > Cold seeps... | reverse complement strand
CATTTGATATTGTCTCTGAACTCGATAAACATGAAGTGACTAATGCGGTCGATCAAGCGAGTCGTGAATTAAGTACGCGATTTGATTTTAAAGGGGTAAAAGCCTCATTTACCGGTAACCAAGACTCCGTTTCTATGGAAGCAGATGTAGACTTTCAGTTACGTCAAATGATCGATATTCTCGTCTCAAAGTTTGTAGCTCGCGGCTTAGATCCAAAATGCTTTGATGAGCAGGAACCTGATTTAGCCGGTGTTAAAGCGCGTCAGGAAATTTTATTCCGCCAGGGGTTAGATCAACCAAATTGCAAAAAAATCACTAAGGCGATTAAAGATTCAAAGCTGAAAGTACAAGCGCAGATCCAAGGTGAAAAAGTACGCGTGACTGCTAAAAAACGTGATGATTTACAAGGGATAATGGCACTTTTGAAAGAGAGCGATATTGACCTGCCACTGCAGTACAATAATTTTAGAGATTAAGATTGTTAGTCGTATTTCGCATTAGATGGCTGGTATAAAAGGAGAGCAATGGTGTTCCTTTTTTAGCTGTAGGTTATCAGATAGAACCCTCATTCAAATTGAACCAGCAAAGCCCCCTTTGGTCTGGAGGCGCTAATGTGCGCCTTTATTTACGATGTAAAATATAAATGGAAATAAAGCCTTTAATTGGACTAAATGATATCCTTTTTGGGATGAGTAGGGATAGCATAAAAAATCTTTTAGGAGAGCCTAAATCAACAAGGGGCTTTTTCCCTCTAGCTGATAATGATAAAGCAGAAATATGGCTGTATTCAAATGGGATCGAACTTTATTTTTTAACCGATGAAAACTACCTATTAAGCACCATAACCGTCGAATCAAATGTTTCAAAACTTGATAACTTCGACTGTATCGGAGTCTCAGAAAAAGAATTAAAACTTAAGTATCCTCAGATTGAAACTAGCGATAATTTCGAAGACTTTGGCAAAGACTATTTACTACCTAATAAAGAAATTTCGTTTTGGGTCGTAGACGGTAGAGTTCGAGGTCTCACGATCTCTTCTAAAGTTGTTTGATCGTATGGGGTATCACAATATCCTATAGGCTCCTTTTAGCGATATTGATCTGAGCCTACAGAGATCTTAGATAATCCAAAAAGCAGCGTACATTAATTTGGTCGCTGCAATGCTCGCCATAATTCTAATCATCCATTTAAACTGCGTTAAATTGAGCTTCTTTAGTAACCAATAGCCGATAAAGGCACCAACGACTAAGCCAGGAATAGCCTGCAAGCTGGTCATTGTCGATTCTACAGTGAGCAACCCAAGTGATAAAAGCATCGGTATTTTGGCGAGATTAATCAGCAGAAAAGCCCAGCTTCGCGTGCTGACATAGGTGACTTTATCGAGCTTTTGTTCCATAAAGTATAAACTAAATAGCGGCCCTGCTGCATTGGACATCATACTGACAACACCCCCGATAAAACCGATAACACTGGCGACCAGTGGATGGCGCATAAAGCGAGATTCTAAGTTATCCATCACTATGCTCAGTACTAGCATCGCGATAATCATCAAGGCTAATAATAAAGTGAACTGATGCGTATCTAAATGCGAAAGTAACCACCCACCCAGTAACATTCCCGCTGCACACAATGGCAGCAAACGCTTTAATAGTGACCAGCTGATATTTTTTCGGTAACTCGCGACTGCCAGTAAGTCAGTGACGATGTACATAGGTAAAATAATGCCCAACGCTTGTGGGCCCTCAAATGCAATCATGATAACGGGCAATATTAACAGCCCCATGCCACCCACTGAAAACTTCGAAAACCCGGTAATAACGCCAGCCGCTAACATAATCCATATCTCAAAAGACAATTCAATACTCCCAAAGGAGACCTCTGCATAACGTTATGAATGCTGATAAGGCAAATACAGGCGAAATAGCGGAGTCAGTGTGCCCCTCTTTATGGGTACTACTGATGTAAATGAGCCTTTCTAGATGATTTAAGCATTACTTAATTCACTTTTATTGAGCCTGTTTTTAACGCCGTATTATCAAATGCAGTAGTTATGCTGAGTTCTCAAAATTAATTTGGCGCTAGTATAGCGATACATACGATAGTAAGATAATTGCATTATGTAATCATAATAATAGATAAAATCTTTCATTAAAGGGGTTGGAGTACGATTATGACTAACGAGCAATTAAAGGCCTTTGTCGCGGTCGTAGAAAAAGGCAGTTTTAGATCAGCCGCTAATTCACTGTTCAAAACGCAACCCAGTATTAGTGCCGCTGTTAAACTGCTCGAACAACAATTCGAATTCAGTCTATTTGATCGAGAACACTACCGGCCTGTGTTGACATCCAAAGGTAAGGCGTTCTACCGCCAGGCAAAGAAACTGTTAAAACAAACGGCGGAGTTAGAGATGTATGCGCATCACTTGGCCAGCGTTGAAAGGCCGCAGCTGTCTATTGCATTGAGCGCCCTGAGTGCTTTTCCACCCGTATTAGATAAAATAAAAAGCTTTTGGAATCAACATTCACAAATGCAATTGCAACTTAACACTGAGCATCTCTCTGGGGTACTAGAGCAAATCCAACTGGAAAAATCCGAACTCGCTATCGGACCCTTAATGGGTATTGACCAGCAATATGATTATATTAAAATCAGTCACATCGAAATGATTACAGTGGCTTCACCGCTATTGTTAAACAGCGATGAAAGGCATCACGTCAGTCAGCAAACCTTAAGAAACCTGCCGCATATATTGATCTCAGATACGGGTTCTATGGCTCCTTTTGATCATATTAATATTATTCCTGGCGGGCAAACGTGGAATGTAAATGATTACCAGATGAAAAAAAACCTACTCATCTCTGGCATGGGTTGGGGACGAATCCCTGAACATGTTGTCTCGTCACAGCTTAGGGATGGATCATTACATAAACTTCAAGTAGAAAATTTTAATTCACAAAGCACAGTACCTATGTACTTGATTAAATTAAAACGGCAATCTCTCAGCCAATTGGCAAGGTTGTTTTGGGATGATATGCAGACATTTAATAATACTCAAAACTCACAAGGGTTATAACAATGGCCCTCACAGTGAAAAACATGCGCACTTAAGGTTGGTGTCAGCTTTGGTAACTGTTGTATTTGATAATCCGCCGTAAACAGCGGGCGTAATAGAGATGAGCTAAGTTATGCGTTAATCATCTAGGCTCTGTTAGTTGGTCTGTTTTTCCTTGTCCTCTCTTTATTCGGTACGCAGAGGTCTCTTATTATAATAAAATTAAGAGGACTCAATAAATGAAGGAGGCTCAAAAAAATCTACCTCCCACGTTATGCCGATGCCTGATGTTTAGTTAGTTTAAATCAATTGAGCTTTTCAACGGGGACTAAGCGACTTAAAATCACCACTAATACAATTGCCGGAATCCCCATCATTGCCGTCAGATAAAAGAACTGCTCATAACCAAGCTCAGTCGACATGGCACCTGAATAACCGGCCAGTAATTTAGGGAACAAGGTCATAAATGAGCTAAATATTGCATATTGCATGGCTGTGAACGAAACACTGGTCAAGCTCGAAAGGTAAGCGACAAATGCCGCTGTTGCGATACCACCGCTGATGTTGTCAGCGGTAATTGTCATAAACAAAATAGAACCACTTTTATCTAGGCCTACCATAAAAGCAAAAAGTACATTGGTCGCAGCAGAGAGTATTGCACCTGTTAACAGTGCTTTATATACACCGTAACGTATAGCGATGGCACCACCCAAAAAACCACCGGCAATTGTGGCGATTAGCCCATATGTTTTGGAGTAGGCAGCTATTTCAATTTTGCTAAAACCTAAGTCTGAATAGAAAAGGTTAGCGATAACACCCATGACAATGTCAGACACTCTATAAAGGCCGATAAGCATAATCACTAGCAGTGCCGTTTTACCATACTTTACAAAAAAATCTTTAACGGGATTAACATACCCCTCCAATAGCATCTCTTTGGGTACCGTTTTTAAACGGATCAAAAACCAGGCTGTTAGTGCCGCAAAACCGATGCTCAGCCAGAGTTTGAGCGTAGCGGCAACAAAGCCTGCAATGCGCTTATTGTCGGTAACATCGCTGAGTAACCAAGCTTTTAGCTCTTTTATAGCAGGGCCAATGAAAGTGAAGGCAGCAATAAACACCGCGACACAAATAACAAAGCACAACAAGAATTTAAGCACATTCGTGTTGTCATCAAAAATACTGTTGCTCGCTCGATAACTGTCTGGCTCGCTAATACTAAATGTAGTAGCGACGCCAACCAGCATCGCAATCGCCATGCACACATAGGCGGTTGTCCACGCGTGCGGGGTGTACGTACCTTCAATGCCTATCCATCCTGCTATATACAAAGCACCTGCGCCAGCGACAATCATACCGATGCGATAGCCGGCGATATAGGCGCTGGATAACATCGATTGCATGTCTCCTTGGGCGGATTCTATGCGATAAGCATCGATAACAATGTCTTGAGTAGCAGACGAGAAGCCCAACATAACAGCCGCTATTGCGGTGAGTGTTAAAGAGCTGGTGGGCTCTGAAAAGGCCATGGTTAAAATAGACAGAATAATCGCCAGCTGGCTGACCAGAATCCAACTGCGGCGTCTACCTAATTTTTTGGTTAAGCCGGGAATCGTTAGATTATCAACTAAGGGCGCCCATATAAATTTAAAGGAATAACCAAGCGCTGCCCAGCTAAAAAAGGTGATGGTACTGCGTGAAACTTCCGCATCTTTAAGCCAGAGAGATAAGCTACTAAATATCAGTAGTATCGGTAGACCCGCTGAGAAACCAAGAAAAAGCATGACTAGCACTTTACGGTGGAATATCAGTCGAAGAGTTTCTCCCCAAGTACGGGTAGTTTGAGCTTGAGACATAAAATGATCAGCCATTAATTAATAGAAGTGATGAATTAGGTTAAAGTAATGGAATGTATGTTGAAATTCAAGTTGCTGAGCATTTCCTCTATGACTTAAAAGCTTGATATCGACAGTCTTTTTGATAAATTGTCTGGGGGTAATGCGATTATATTTGGTTGCACCCTAGCTTTTACTAATTCGATCACCATATATTTAGTAATGTTGTTAAACTGCTTGTTGCAGAAATAACTTCGCTCCATAGCGCTTGTTATTGGATTTATTGAATGGATACGCCTGAAGCAACTGTCGGGAGTTAGCCCTTAGACGGTTTAGGTTTTGCCTAATTCATGTTTTTTAAATAGAGAGTCATCATGCCAATCGTTTTTATATTATTTATCATTATTCCCATTATCGAAATTACATTGCTGATCAATGTGGGCCAGCTCATTGGTGCTTGGTACACGATAGGTTTAGTGCTGCTGTCTGCTTTTATTGGTGTAAACATGTTGCGCTATCAAGGTTTGGCGACACTGGGCCGCGCGCAACAAAAAATGGCACAAGGCGAGATGCCACAACAAGAAATGTTAGAAGGCTTAGTGTTGGCTGTCGGTGGGGCACTATTAATAACACCGGGCTTTGTCACGGATATCATTGGTTTTTGTTGTCTATTTCCACTGACGCGTATTGGCTTTATTAAACTCGCCAAAGGGCGCTTTAAAAGTAATATTTCAGCGGGTGGTTTCACCAATATGCATAGCGCTGGGCCCTTTACATCAAGTCGCTCGGAGCAAGGTGATATTATTGAAGGTGAGTTTAGTGAAGCTAAAGATATAAAAGCCAGTTTAGTGGATGATAAGCATGATCCACGCTAACCAAGTAGTGTCGCTCATTGTTTTTTAACTTAAATAAGTAGTGTTGTTAATAGTACTTATTTAAAAACTCCTAGCGGGCGGATAGTCAATAACCAGTATTCCCATCACTTTCCCTCTATCGCTCAGATCTAGCCTAAATCATTATAAATAAAGATGAAATAAGTATAACTTAAATATTATAGGCTACTCATCTGCTCTATTAATACCCATAAACAGGAGGCGCTGTACCCAAAAAGAGGGGAGACTAGCTCTGTTATTTTACCTGTTTTTATCTTGTCTTGTTTACATTCGTTACTATGTTCAAAGGTCTCTTGTAATTAATTTCAAAAAAACTATTGAAATCACATAAAGCTGTCCCCAACTAGTATTCATCAGTCAATGTCTTTGAAACTAAAGGCCCAAAGCTTTCATCTATCTCAAAATAATAAAGAGTTTTTGTGATAAACCAACAGGAGAATCTATCAATGAATATTCGTCCACTTCACGATCGTGTAGTTATTCGTCGCAGTGAAGAAGAAAAAACAACAGCAAGTGGTATCGTTCTTCCAGGTTCAGCAGCAGAGAAGCCTAACCAAGGTGTTATTGTTGCCGTCGGTCCTGGTCGCGTTTTAGACAATGGTGAAGTTCAAGCGGTTAGTGTTAAAACAGGTGATACTGTTTTATTTGGTCAGTACTCTGGATCAAACGCCGTTAAAGTTGATGGCGAAGAATTGCTAATCATGAACGAGAGCGAAATTTTCGGTGTATTAGAAAGTTAATCGCAGTTTCTCAGTTTATCTATTTTTTTTGCGTGAGCAGAGCTTACGCTTAAACAGAATTTAAGGAATTAGAACAATGGCTAAAGAAGTATTATTTGGGAACGAAGCCCGCACTCGCATGCTATCTGGCGTAAATGTCCTCGCTAACGCAGTTAAAGCAACTTTAGGGCCTAAAGGTCGTAACGTTATCTTAGATAAGTCTTTCGGTGCACCTACCGTGACTAAAGACGGTGTGTCTGTTGCTAAAGAGATCGAACTTGAAGATAAGTTCGAGAACATGGGTGCGCAGATGGTTAAAGAAGTTGCATCACAAGCTAACGATGTAGCGGGTGACGGTACAACTACTGCCACTGTATTAGCTCAAGCGATCATTGCTGAAGGCCTTAAAGCAGTAGCCGCTGGCATGAACCCAATGGATCTTAAGCGCGGCATCGACAAAGCAGCAGCTGCTGTTGTTGAAGGTATTGCAGCGCAAGCGAAGCCTTGTACTGATGCTCAATCTATTGCACAAGTGGGTACTATCTCTGCCAATGCTGATTCACAAGTCGGTGACATTATTGCTGAAGCCATGGCTAAAGTCGGTAAAGAAGGAGTTATCACTGTAGAAGAGGGAACAGGTCTGGAAAACGAGCTTACTGTTGTTGAAGGTATGCAGTTTGATCGTGGTTACCTATCTCCTTACTTCATCAACAACCAAGAGAGCATGTCTGTTGAGCTAGATGCTCCGTTCGTTCTTCTTGTTGATAAGAAAGTATCAAACATCCGTGACTTGCTTCCTACACTAGAAGCGGTTGCTAAAGCATCGCGTCCCCTTTTGATTATCGCTGAAGATATCGAAGGCGAAGCGCTGGCAACATTGGTTGTTAACAACATGCGCGGTATCGTTAAAGTGTCTGCTGTTAAAGCACCTGGTTTTGGTGATCGTCGTAAGGCGATGCTAGAAGATATCGCAATCCTAACGGGCGGTACTGTGATTTCTGAAGAGATTGGTCTTTCTCTAGAAGAAGTGACGCTTGAGCAACTTGGTTCAGCTAAGCGCATTTCAATCTCTAAAGAAAACACCACTATCGTTGACGGTATCGGTGAAGTTGACGCGATCGTAGCACGTGTTAACCAAGTACGCGCACAAATCGAAGAGACTTCTTCTGATTACGATCGTGAGAAGCTTCAAGAGCGTGTTGCTAAGCTTGCAGGCGGCGTTGCCGTGATCAAGGTTGGCGCTGCTACTGAAATCGAAATGAAAGAAAAGAAAGCGCGTGTTGAAGATGCATTACATGCAACGAAAGCTGCGGTTGAAGAAGGTGTTGTTGCCGGTGGTGGTGTTGCACTAGTACGCGCACTACAGAAAGTTGTTGGTCTTAAAGGTGATAATGCCGATCAGAACGTCGGTATCGAGCTAGCGCTTAAAGCTTTCGAATCTCCACTGCGTCAAATCGTTGAAAACTCAGGCGATGAAGGTTCTGTTGTTGTCTCTAAAGTACGTGAAGGCGAAGGCGCATTTGGCTACAACGCGGCAACTGGCGAGTACGGCGACATGATCGAAATGGGTATTCTTGACCCAGCTAAAGTAACACGTGCAGCGCTACAAGCTGCCGCTTCTGTTGCCGGTCTTATGATCACAACTGAAGTGATGGTTGCTGACAAGCCAGCAGCCGCTGGTGCTGCTCCTGCTATGCCTGATATGGGCGGAATGGGCGGAATGGGCGGAATGGGCGGCATGATGTAATAGATTTTAAATCTATAACAATAGCTCTAACCATTTAAAAAAGCCTGAATAGTGATATTCAGGCTTTTTTATTTATGATGCCTTTGTGCACCGTAGTTGATATTAGAATAACGAATAACTATCTGCATTGCCTGCTAAGCGAAAGTTCGAGATTGGTTTACTTTAATGACAACTTCAATCGTTGAATTTACCATTGAAATTAATGTGTGATACGCCATGTCTTCTTGCAAGCTTTTACCTGCCCTGACGCAACATATCCAAATACTGTGTTTTCCATAAGTTGACTGATTACCCCAACTCTTCAAATGGGTATATTCAAGCCAGCTTTTACATTTTCCATTGAAACGGTAGAGTGGAATTTTTGGATATTATTATCGACAAAAAATAACTTTTTAGTGAGCTTTTCATATTCCAGCATATTTTTAGTCGTAATAATTAAAATAAAATCCGCTTGTCCAGTGACATAAAAACACTGTTGAACCTGCTCACAATCAAGCATTTTCTTTTTGAATTTATAAATGTTTTGGGCGGCACCCTGCTTTATGGTTACTTCAACAATAACGGTCACATAATTATCAAACTCAATGCCATTTAGTACCGCTATCTCTTTGCTTATGATATTTGATTGTCGTAATTTTTTTAATCTGCGTTGGCAAGCTGTTGCAGATAAACCAACTATCATGCCTAAATCCTCAGATGATATACGATTGTTATTTTGTAACTCCTTAAGAATTTTTTTGTCTAATACATCCATACTGCTTAATCCTGCATTTGTTTAGAAAATACGCAGTATAACGCATTATGTTAGATGCGTTATGCAGCGAAGTGCTTGTCGATGTAATATAAAATAGCTTTATCTAGTTTAATCGGTATCAAAAATTAATTCACCGATGCTTTTTCAAGAGGAATGACAATGGCTATCACTTTATATTCAGGTAACAGAAACGCTTCTAGTTGGGCTTTTCGTGCATGGTTGGCACTTAGGGAGCAGGGTATTGAATTTGAAGAAATAATTATCGATATAAGAAGACCGCAGCGCTGGAAGAATTTAGCTGCAATAGGGACGTTTTCTCCGCCTGCGGCAGTACCTGTTTTAGTTGATAATGAATGTGTAATTTATGACTCGTCGGCAATCATGGAGTATGCGAACGAACTTGGTGATGGCTCACTTCTCCCCAAGGACATCAAATTAAGGGCACAAGCCCGCTCTTTAGTTGCTTGGCAGCACTCTACTTTTAGTAAAGTGTGTGCTTGTTTGTCATTTGAGAGTGCTTTTTATAAAGAAAAAAAACAACTGACGGCAAATGAAATATCGAGTGCAGAATGGGTTTATTCAATTTGGGAAACGCATTTAACAACAAATAAAGGCCCTTACTTAGCTGGACAGTTTTCTCTAGCTGATATAGCGCTCGTTCCATCCGTTCTTCGCTTAAAGTCGCATTGTGCTGTTTCAGAAAAGTTTCCTTTAACCAAAGAGTGGATGAAGCGATTATTAGAACGGCCCCATGTGCAAGAATGGTTAACTGAGGCGTATGCTTTGGATCCAATATACTGTGAAGGCTATTACAGCAGCTAAATAGTTCTACATAGCTTAATCAGTAGCCCATTAGAATGAATACATTTAACGATGAAAATATTCCAAGGGAAATCCAATTTTATCAAATTTTAGTTGATTAATCTGAGTGTTTGGTTGTAATTGGGGTGTCAATATAGCCCCATGTAATAATCAATAAAAAAAATGGTTAAGTTGTATATTGGCGGCATGATGTATTAAATAAGAGCTTCAATGCGTCGGTATAACATCACCTCTGACTCACTAACAATCTTAGCTGGTCGATTGAACCGCGCATAATAGCCGCTCCTGCTAACATTCATGACATCGCACTGTTTTTTTACTGGAAGAGTGCCTTCATTATTTTCAATAAAATTAAACTTTAATTCATTGTTTATGAAGAAGGCATCGGCCTTTTTTAAATTTTCTTTTTCCATATGCAGTTGCTTGTTTTCTTTACGGAGTTTGATCAACTCACTACGCTGATTACCGCTTAAAATATTATCTGATTGTTTGTCTTCAGATTGCTGCTTCCAGCCATATAATTAACTGGCTCAGAATTCTAAAGACTGTGCTGTATCAGAAGCGGTATAGCCTTGCCCGATAGCTAAAGCTACAGCTTCTTCTTTGAGTGCTTTTATATAAGTATTAGATTACTGTTTTGAATCATAAACACCTCGATGAGTTAGGATATAATCCTTTATCAAAGTGTCCGATGCCATCAGGTCAGTTGAGGGGTAACTATATACGCCGTCATAAAGCCTTCAGTTTGAAAAGCGTTCATCTCCCTAAAATGATATGTTTTTTACCTGAAGTGTTCAATTAATATCAATTAGGTTCACAGCAAACTTCAATAACCGAATATTAATGGCAGCAATGAGATTAATCCAGACCGACAAACGCGTTGAAAGTTCTGGCTAGTATTGCTCTATTTATGATCGTAGTTCACAAAAGTTCAATGGCCGCTCTAACTCTGGTCTGCTGCCAGTCACTCAAAACTAATATTAGCTTTTGTCGAACTTAAGAAGTCACTGCTCGATGTTAATACAGATACGAAAGCAGACTTTGCGCACTGATATAAATATGCGTTGTTTACTATAGATATTACCAATTAATCGAACTCCTAAGCTACGCTAGAATCCTAGCAACTTTTAAAATGCTCAAATATTAGCGCCCAATTTGGCGGAGTTAGGAGTGGTATCACTGCTGTATTCTGCAATAATAATTATTCTCCTCATAAATTTAGAAATAATTGGCAGCATCAAAGTATGAGTTCGATAGAAGCGAAACGGTCAAGTTACAAAGCAACCTTGTCATTAATTATTGAGTCGGGCATATACCGACACAATACTTTACGGAACCGCCTACTCAAAATTATTAACAAAATTGGTAGCGCCTCGGCATTGGACACACTAAAGGCACCTCACTGGGAAATTCTTTATTACCTCATCGAGTGCCAACTGTGTGAAAAGACTGTCGCAGTTACAGATATCTCACTTGGGACGCAGATACCTGCAACTACGGCAAGGAGATTAGTAACGTTTCTTAAGAAAAATGGGATTATTGAAACCAAGCAAGATAAAAATGATAAGCGACGGATTATCGCGGAATTAGTGAGAGAGTGTCAGCAAGAAGTTTTTGACTTCGTGTCTGACTACACTGACGGGTTTGCTGGTTTGATCCAAAGGCATGACAAGCATGAACGAGAATTTGCTGAAGCTGCACTTGAGAAGACTCAAGAAAAGCTGTTTGAAGGGGAAGAGCGATTTAGCAAGCTGGTGCAAAATCTCTCAGCGGCTGTGGTTGTCCACGCAATGGACACTAGTATTTCATTAATTAACAACAAAGCATTGGAGCTGTTAGGATTAACGGAATCTCAGGCGAAGGGGCGAAAAGCCATCGACCCAAGATGGGTATTTCTGAACCGAGATGGAACACCAGTAGAGTTTAAAAATTACCCGGTTAATCAGGTCGTTGCTTCATCGGAGCCAATGCATAAGATGGATATGGGTATTAGGCGTACAGACATCAGTGATGTCGTATGGGTTAATGTCAGTGCTGTTCCAGTTTTTAAGCGTGGGAATCTAAATGAAATTATTGTCTCCTTCATGGATATTACTGAGAACGTATTGGCTGAAGAAAAGATGCATAAAATTAACCTCCTATTTAATCAGGCAGAAAAAATAGGCAATCTGGGTTATTGGGAGTGGGATGAAATAAACGAACGGCTAATTAGCTGCTCGGAACAGTGTGCCCATATCTATGGTATGACCGTTGAGCAGATGATTAAGACGCTAACAAGCGTGGTGACAAAAGCAGCCCTTGTTCACGAGGACGAACGCGAGCGATTTACTCTGGCCTGTACATGGGAAAGTAAACGAGGATACGACATTGAGTATCGAATCAATGACCAGGCAGGTATGCAGGTTTACATACGTGAAATATCCGAACCATTGTTCGATGAGCAGGGCGCGATTATTAAGTCTATAGGAATAGTTCAAGATATCAGTGATCGTAAGATGGCAGAACGAGAAATAGCGCAAGCCGAACTTCGAAGATTAAACGATTCTTTAGAAGAACAAGTTAAAGAGAGAACTATAAAACTAACAGAGGCAAAAAAACAAGCAGAGATTCTCGCAAAAATAGATCCACTAAGCTGCTTAAATAACCGTAGAAGTTTCTTTGAAGAAGCAAATAAGATAGAAGCACTTGCCAAACGTTATAAGCATTCATATACCATTATTATGATAGATTTAGATAACTTTAAAATGGTCAATGATAATTACGGGCACGCGACTGGTGATGAACTAATAGAGTTGCTTGGAAAAAAAGTTATAGAAGTTATTCGCTCAACAGATATAGCAGGAAGAATTGGCGGTGAAGAATTTGCTATTATGTTACCTGAAACCAAGAGAGATAAAGCTTTTGAGTTGGCAGAGAGATTGAGAAGTGAAATTGCCGCTATTAAAGTTAATACTTCTTTAAAGGGCTTCCTAACGTTCACTGCAAGCATAGGCGTAGCTGAATTAAGTAGAAATGATACCAATTTCAATGACACCTTACAACGTGCAGATAAAGCTTTATATCAAGCAAAGGAACAAGGACGAAACCGTGTTAAATTTTGTCAATAGAAAGCAAGAAATATTTCTATTATTCAGCTGGTTAAGTTTGTTTGGTGTGGGGTATAAGGCGGTGTGTTATTTGTTATAAGATATTATTAATTTAATAAAAAGCCACTTTAATAGCGGCTTTTTTTGTGTCTGAAGGTAAGCTCTGGAGACTTTAGTGGGATGAGAAAAAGCAATATCAATGAGCGCTATTTTGTTTTCTGACTTCACAAAACTGAGTGGATAGCTATACTGGGAAGCTGTTTAGCTTAGCATTACTTTAGAGCCAAGCTATGCTCCTCGTTTTGTCTCGTTATGACCTTAAAAGAGTAAAATGTCTCGCTGATATTCGATGGGTTTTGATAGAATCGGGTCGCTCGATCGGCTGTTATGCGCAATAATTATTGGAATTAAAAAACCACTGGATATATGGAATGGGTACTTAAATGTTTAAAATAGCACTGTTCATTATGGCAGCGTTTTTCTCTATGCACGCTTATGCTTCAGTGTTAGAGAGATCCGCGCGTAGCAATTTAATTAAGCAAGAAGCGCTAAGAACAGTTGCGGGAGACGTTTTAAAAGTAAAACACGGCCGAGTTAGAAATTCTGGGGGCTGTAAATATATTGCTACTTACATTTGTGAATCAATTAATGGCGAAGCTTGTGAGGAGGAACATACAAGAATTGTATTGAATTTTGATTTTAGCAAAGGGGTCAGATTGGTTAAAAGTAGAGTATCCGTAGGTGTATTATTTGATCTAGAGAAATCAGAAGGATTGAGTGTTGTTATGATGGCTACAGATGGCTCTACGAAACCAATTGCAAAGATACCGGTCTTACGGTCTGTGTATGGGGATGATGTTAGACAAATAGTCAAAGATTATCAAGATGCTGATCGGTATTGTTATGGTCTTAATTAAGAAACATAATGCAGAAAGCGCCGCCACAGTGTAGCGTCACTCTCTGTTAATTGATGCAGTAGTTTATTTGTAACTCAGACTATTAATTAAAATTTTAGATCATAGTCTCTTTTTCAGGCTTTTTAATAAGCCAGATAAATATCATAATATGACTGACTAACAGGAAAGGCACAATAAAAGTGGGTATGTACCAAGTGCCTGCTAAGCTCGGAACAGCTTCTGCTTGGCTTAACGCATAAAGAAGGTCAATAAACCCTTCTAAGTTAAAGACCCAAACTAAGAGTATAGCCAGCTTTAAATGGCGCTTAAGTGCGAAGAGTGCAATTAGCGCCAGTATCCCAGCAGCAAAGTCGCCCCAAGCTGTTGTGAAAGCAAAGATTTGGGGAATATCTGGGGCTGTCACACTGGGGATTAAAAAAGTTAATCCGACGTGTCTTAATGTATGTGGAGCTATTAAAATCATTAAAGCTATTTTGTGATTCTTAGTCTCTAGCCAAGCGTAAATGACCCATTTTGCCAGTAATGCAAATATTAGAATACTCAGTACTAACTGTATGAGAAAAATTGTGAGAGTGTCCATTTTCCACCTCCTAAGATGGTTAAGTTTAAAGGTTTTTTGGTGTATATACACCTAATTGAGTCTTTTCTCTTTTGGTAAGGCAGCTGGGTATTAACCTAGGTGTATATACACCTATAGAGATAAAACCCGATTACAGTTTTTGAGCTTCTAGCGTTAAATGATTTAGTTCATTAATTAAAGTGGACCATCGCTCTTTTTCAATTTTGTTCACTAAACTCAGCTGTGCATCTCTCCATAAAGGCTCTGCTTCAAGTAAAGTTTGCTTACCTTGCAAGGTGATGGAAAGAATACGCAATCTTTTATCTTGCTCTGTTTTGGAGGAGATAAAACCTTTCTCAATAAGCGGTTTTAGATTACGCGTCAAGGTTGTGCGTTCCATCACAAGTCTATTTGCCAGTTCGCTTAAAGGGATATCACCGCATTTTTCAAGGGTGACTAATAAGCTGAACTGTGTAGATTTAAGGTGGATAGGAGCGAGTGCTGCATCATTAATCTTGGCGACAGCACGCGTGGCTTTACGCAGTTGATTTAAGGTGCACATAATGCAGTTGTTAGGATCGTTTAGCATAACCCGTTTCTCATTGAATGAAGTTGATTTAATATAAGTGTATATACACCTAATATCAACAGTTATTTTGTTTATATTTTCTATGTAACAACAAAGCCGCTAAACATTGTGCAGCAGTAGAGGTTACATAGAGCATTGCCAGCAAAAATATCATGCTAATATTTAATCATTGAAATGCATTAGTGCGATTAAGAAGGACGTTTATAATCAAGCAATGCGATTTTGGAGACCGTGCAACGGGGGGGAGCTTTGAATGTTTTTCTACTCATTTTATTAAGCCACATCAAAGCCAAGAATTGCTGATAATAAAGGTAAAGCTCGCATAAACCCCAGAACTAGCAGAGTTTTGGCACACTATGTCAGCTTGTGGAAATGCATTTAAATATGCCTCGCTCATTAACAGTACGGGCTTCCTATTCCTATGACCCTGTGCTGTAAAGGGGGAATGATGGATGGTATGCATCAGGTGTGTAAGCGTTAATACCAGTGGAAAACGGTATAATGGCGGTGGAGTTTAATGGTTAATTTAACGCGGGTGATAGAGGAGACGAAGTCGAGGAGGTTCCCTGTAATTGTGACTCAAGAGCTAGGATTAATTGATAAAAGCCAAGAGGTAGAAAATATGGCAGGAGATTTTACAATAAAAAAAGCACGTGATTTTGCGATCAAAGCGCATAAAGATCAAAAATATGGTGCAATGCCTTATTCAGTCCATCTGGATGCGGTCGCCTCCATTGTAAAACCCTTTGGAGAGCGTGCCCAAGTCATCGCTTTATTGCACGATGTGGTCGAAGATACAGCATCGAGCGTTGCAGATATAAAAGCGTTGTTTGGAGATTGTATCGCAAAGTGTGTGCATATATTAACGGATGAGCCAGGAGAAAGTAGAGAGATACGAAAGTCCGCGACTTACCAAAAAATGGCGAAAGTAGAAGGAGAGCTGACACTAGCGTTGGTGGTGAAAGCTGCCGATAGACTGGCAAACATGCGCGTTTGTGTTAAGGATGCAGATCAGCGCCGTCTGAGAATGTACCAATCAGAATATGCGGTGTTCAGGCGCAGTGTTTATCGCAAAAATCTATGCGAGGATATCTGGCAGCAATTAGATAAACTAACCGGTTTATCGCATAACTAAACCCTCAACCTGTCATGACGTCGTTGTATACAGATTGAGGATTGCTTCCAACTTATATTTAAACGTGTAATTGTTTCACTAAAGCGCTGCCAACAGCATGAGCGCTGGTTGGGTTTTGGCCAGTGATAACACGGCTATCTTCAATCACAAATTCGCCCCATGGCTGCACTTTGCTGTAACACGCTGCGTTGCGTGCTAATGATTCTTCCAATAGGAAAGGGATGTCATTGATGGTGTTGTAATCAATCTCTTCTTCACGTGTGAAACCAGTGACAGCGACAGTGCTTAGTAGCTTTTCACCAGAGCTTAAAGTAATGGGTAATAAAGCAGCAGGACCATGGCAAACAGCAGCAACCACACCGTTTGCTTCATAGATGCGCGCCGCTAGTTGAGCAAAATCTTGGTTAGTGGCTAAATCAGAAAGCAAGCCGAATCCACCCGGGTAAAAAACAGCAGAATAATCCGCTGCATCAATGTCCTTCACTACAATAGTCTTTTCCATGCGGTTTTTAAAGTTAGCACTATTAACGATAGTGGTGTTTACTTCATCGCCCTCAATATCTGTTCCGTAGATAGGTGCCATGCCACCGTCTATAGAAGCAATATCGTAAGCTATGTTGGCTGCATCTAATAAATGCAGCACATGGGTTAGCTCTGGTGCGTAAGTGCCGTTTTCTTGGTCAGTATCGCCGAGTGTTGCGTGGTTAGTAACCGGTATAAGTACTTTTTTCATAGTAATTTCTTTATCATTTTGAAACGAACTAGGCACCGCCTAATTCTGTTGAAGTCACTCACTAGCTGTTTTTTAAGTAGCTAGTGGGGCGTGTTTATTTTGATAAGGGCAGTGTATATCTTTCTTGAAACAGTGATAATATGCTGTTTTTAAAAAACACTATTGCTAGGCAGCAATAATGAGAAGGTAGTTATGGATAGTTTTGAAGGTATTACTGAATTTGTTGCATTGGCGCAGGTGCAAAGTTTTACCGCAGCAGGTAAACAGCTTGGTTGTAGTACCTCTCATGTTAGCCGTCAAGTTGCCCGTCTTGAAGAGAGACTAGGTTGCGCATTAGTGGCAAGAACCACTAGGTTGGTCAGTTTGACCGATGCAGGGGCGTTATATTACCAGCAGTGCAAAGAGTTGGTCGCTGGGTTGGCGCAAGCTAATGAGCAAGTAAACTCCCATCAATATCAGTTAAAAGGTACATTGAGAGTCAGCGCTGCGGGAACGTTTGCCGAAGTTTATGTAGTGCCAGCGCTGGTCGAATTTGCCAAAGAACATCCGGATCTAACCATCGATATCAATTTTAACAGCCGCTTAACCAATTTTGTGGAAGAAGGGTACGATTTTGTGCTGCGCTATGGAAAGTTATCGGATTCAGATTTAATCGCGAGAAAGCTGGTTAGTCGATCTATGGTAGCGATGGCAAGCCCAGAATACTTGGCGAAATTTGGTAGACCGCAAACGCCAGATCAGCTAAAGCAACACCGTTGCATTATTACCAATAATGAGTATTGGAGTTTTGAACATAAAGGGGTAAGTTCAAGAGTAAAAGTATCGGGTAACTTTTATTCTAATAATGCATCTGCAGCGCTGCATGCTTGTAGTAAGGGGCTCGGCATATTGTATCTCCCTAAAAGCAGTACTGCGAATTTGATAGGAGATGGCGTATTAGTGCCTATATTAGAGTCGTATTGGGATTCTAATATCAGTACTTGGATTGTCTATCAAAATAGGCAATTTTTGCCGACACGTGCGCGGGTAGCAATAGCGTATTTATTGGATTATTTTTCAAATTGGCAAGAGTGAACTGAACCTAAAAACGGCAGTTGACCGTTTAAAATGAAAGTTAAGTAATTATTGTCTTTGTCTTAGATTTTTATCCCAATTAACGTCTTTACTCAGTAAGTGAAGACACTACATTAGTTTAGACCGGCTAAATCGCGCCGTAACTTCGTTATGATTTTTGTAAAGGGGATAACCATTTACTAAAGATGAATTAGGTACTAAATCATCAAAGGTTTTTAACTCATCAAGCCTAGTTACAACACGATTTTTCAGCGTCTAAAATTATGTCCAACGGCCGTTTATAGGTTGAAGGGAAGAGCACAGTGAAGAAGTATGTAACAGGTTTTTGGTTTTCAAGTGATGCTAGTAAAGTTGTATTGATCAAAAAGATAAACCCGCAATGGCAAAAGGGATTGTTTAATAGAGATGAATTAGGCGGAGCCTAAATCATCAAGGGTTTGATACTCCGCAGCGTGCTACCGGTTAGTTGCTTGGCGTCGGCGGGAAAATAGAAATCAATGAGCTATCCGTTGATGCTATGGTGCGCGAGTTTGAAGAAGAGGCGGAAGTTGTCATAGCTCAAGAACAATGGCGCTGTTATGTAAAAATTCACCGCCCTCATTGTTACGACTTAGATGTATATTTTGCGCATTCGGATCTTGCTTTTGAAGCCAGAACTATTGAGAGAGAACAGATACAGCTGTTCGATACACATAGGTTACCGAAAAATCTTATACCTAATTTGAAGTGGTTAATTCCAATGGCGTTAGGTAAAGAGGCAAACTTTAACACTCCGGTACTCATTCAAGAAGTGGATGCGCCGCGCGCGGTGCAATAACATCGTGCAGCTGATATGTTAAGGGTTGTTCAGCTACTTTGTACCGTTTCCATCTCTGTCATTACCCATTGTTTGAAGACTTCCATGCCATAGCTTAGAGGACGTTCTTTTTGATAGACCAAATAGAAAGAGCGATGAATGTTTAATGGTAAATCAAAGGGGATCACTAACTTTCCGGACTCAAGCTCAGGCCCCAGCAAAGTTGGATCTCCCAGAGCGATGCCTAGTTGCTCTGCAGCGGCAGCATTAGTTAGCATACTGTTGGATAATTGTAACCCTTGGCGGCGCTCGCGAAATTTAACCCCGGCTAATGCTAGCCATTGGCTCCACTCTGATAATCGTTTGCTGACATGAATCAAGGGATGGAACTTAATGTGTTCAGGTCCCGAAAGAGGCTTTTTGTCGGTGATGATTTTTGGACTACAAATAGGCACTAAATAAATGTCTTTCAAGAAGTGAACTTCGACTTCGGGCCAGTTCCCGTTGCCAAAATAGATCGCCATATCCGTACTGCTTTTGTCAAAATCAATTAATCCCATGGATGCATTGATCTGCAATTCTATGTCTGGATATAGCGCTTGAAACTTACCTAATCTGGGCATCATCCAGCGTGTCAAGAAGTGTGGTGTCATGCTTATGGTGATGGTGTGGGTTTCACTTGAGGCTTTAAGCCGCTCTGTAGCTTCAGCAATATCTTTTAAAGCACTTTGAATTGATACCAAGTATTTTTCACCATTGTCAGTCAGTTCAGCATGACGTTTTACCCGTTTGAAAAGATCGACACCTAAATAACTCTCTAACCCTTTGATTTGGTGACTTACTGCAGATGCTGTTACCGCTAGCTCTGAAGCGGCTTGCACGAAACTACCAGTGCGTGC
>Ga0209395_1003432_pt1 | contig 19621 bp, 16 predicted proteins | sample GOMGulsemesocosm_3_FD_184635 | JGI IMG/M metagenome (GOLD analysis project Ga0209395, IMG submission 184635) | Methane-oxidizing microbial communities from mesocosms in the Gulf of Mexico - GOM9D Gulf of Mexico (SPAdes) (version 2) | ecosystem: Environmental > Aquatic > Marine > Cold seeps... | reverse complement strand
AGTCGTTGAAAAAGAAGGTGCCGAATTTGATGAAATGCCATAAGCATTTCTAAATTTATAAACCTTTAATAAGCGACTCAATAGAGTCGCTTTTTTTTGCAATAAAACTGTCATGTAAATTTCATATAATCATTGCCCAAACTAAATTAGGTACATTTTTATGCGTTCTGATGCTGATTTTTTTACTGAGATAATTGAAAAAGAAATGATCACAACTGTATTTCAACCAGTTTTTGATTTTAGTAATGAAACTATTTTAGGATATGAAGCATTAAGTAGAGGACCTGAGCACACAGCTTTAGAATCTCCTGAAGCATTATTCAAACTCGCCTCCATTGAGAAAAAAATATCTGAGCTAGAGCTATTATGTCGTAAACAAGCGATAGTCAATTTTGCTCGTTTAAAGTTAGAAGGCAAACTTCTTTTAAATGTAAGCCCTAATGTTTTATTAGACCCTGCTCACCCAAAGGGGGAAACTTTACATTTATTAGCTCAAAATGGTCTCGCTGCGAATCGTGTGATTATAGAAGTCACAGAGCAAGAGAAAGTTGAAGATGATGATTTATTCAAACAAACGATTCAACATTATAGAGATTTAGGTTTTGCTATTGCCATAGATGACTTAGGCGCAGGCTACTCCGGCTTGAAGCAATGGTCAGAGTTATTACCTGATATTGTAAAAATTGATAAGTACTTTATAGATAACTGTGATCAGAGTTTTGTAAAAAATACCTTTTTGAAAATGATTATAGAATTAGCGAAAAAAACTGGTACCCAAGTGATTGCTGAAGGTATAGAAAGAGAAGAAGAGTTATTGTTATTAAAATCTTTAGGCATTAATTTAATGCAAGGTTATTTACTGCAAAGGCCAACTAAATCTCCGAAAAATTTTACTAATTCTTGCTTGTTCAATATTGAAGAACAGCTATCAAAGAGCGCTTAAATTTAGTTAACCCCTGAAAATAACCTGAAGCATAATCCGTTAATTTATTTCATAATAACTATGTATCATTAATCGATATAAAAAATATAGGTAGTAATTACTTTTATTGGTTCCTTTCTTGCATGATTTATAGCTTGTCGTTTTCGATTGAAAGCTTGGTTATGAGGTGATAATTTAAATTTATGCTCATATATTTAGCAAATAGAACTTAAAAATTATATTTTTAAAGTTAATAACGAAAGCTAATTATCTATTTCATCTAAAAGTGAAAACTATGAAAATACTGCCATTTACGATTTTGTTAATCATATTTTTATGTGGTTTTAATTCTCAATCGGTTAATGCCGCCCCTATAATCTCTAATGCTTCTTTACCTAATTTAGCACATAAAGTGGGTGACAGTGTAACTGTAACTATTTCTGCGGATCAGACGGGGTTAACACTCGTTTCAGGTACGGTCAATAGTGTGAATTTAACTAACTTTTCGGATCTAGGAAATAATAACTATTCTGCTTCGTATGTTATTGCTGACGGTGGCAATGATGTAATTAGTGGGGCGGATATTGCGGTAGATATCATTTTACAAGATAGTGGTAATGTTCAAAGTAACCAATATACAACAGCTATCGCCCAAGCGTCAGATGCGATTTATGCAAACTACCCAAATGTGAATTTAAGTGTATCTTCAAGTTCTATTTTAGAGAATAGTGGAGTGTCTAATGTTGTAGCAACTTTGAGTGGCAGCTTAAATAATCAGTGGCCTGAATTAATTAATGCCAGTTTGTCATACTCAGGTACTGCAACAGTCGATGTGGATTATACTAAATTAGACAGTATTTTAATTCCACAATTGAGTACATCATCTTCAATTACAATTACTGGCAGAGTAGATAACCTGCATGATGCCGCAGTTGATGAGACTGTAATTGTAACTTTAGATAGTGTGACTGTAGGTGTCGTGGGTACAACCAGTCAACAGACGGTTACGATAACTGATGCACAGTCAGCCCCCGTTGTTTTATTATCCGTAGCTTCAAATACGGTATCTGAACTTAATGGCTCATCAAACATCACAGTTACTTTAAGTAATGAAACCTATGCAGACGTTATAGTTAACTTAGTTTACTCAGGTACAGCCACTTCCGGTGCCGTTGATTATAATACACCAAGTAGTTCAATCACAGTTCAAGCAGGTGCTTTATCTGCAAATGCGGACACAGGTATTACAGCCATAGATAATTCCACTATAGAAGGGAATAAAACAGTTGTTATCGATATCGCAAGTGTGATTGGCGGTAGTGAAAGTGGCGTACAGCAACAAACAGTTACTCTAGTTGATGATGAAACAGCTAATGTCAGTTTAAATGTAAATACGACTTCAATTGCAGAAGCGACAGGCTTTACACAAATCACAGCTACCTTAAACCAAGTGACATTTGAGGATGTTACTATCACTTTGGCTTACTCAGGTACAGCAACAAGCGGCAGTGATTATATAACGCCAAATTCAACCATTACGATTACCCAGGGTCAAACAACGGGCTCAACTAACTTAACAGCTATTCAAGATGCTAATGAAGAAGCTGATGAAAGCATAATTATTGATATCACAAGTGTTACGGGTGGTGTTGAAAGTGGGCTGCAGCAACAAACTGTTTTTATTCTGGATGATGATAATGAAACCCAAGCAGATATAGTTTCGGTAAATGAAGATAACCAGTTATTAATTGATGTATTAAGTAACGATGACGGGCTAGGAAATGATTTGAACCCAGCCAGCGTGACAGTTGTTATTGCTCCAACTAACGGTACCACTACAGTTAATACTGTAAATGGTATTGTGACTTATACTCCTAATAATAACTATTTTGGCTCAGATACGCTTAGTTATGTGGTAACAAATCTAAGAGGAACAGTTTCCAGTGCAACTCCTGTTACTATAACTATCAATAGCGTTAATGATGCGCCTATAGCGGTAAATGATACAGCAAGTGTAACTGAAGATAATACGGTAGTAATTTCAGTTTTAACTAATGATACAGATGTTGATAATCTTGCTGAAATTAGCAGTAGTACAGTTTTAGTGACAACTCAGCCAGCCTTTGGTACTGCGACCGTAAACAGTAATGGATTGATTTCATACCAAGTAAATGATGATTATTTTGGTAGTGATATTTTTGAATATACTGTCAGTGATATTCATGGAGCTGTGTCAAATACAGCAAGTGTGAGTATTAATATCTCAGGCAATAACGATGCTCCTCGTACAGTTGATGATGATGTTATTACGGATGAAGATACAAGTATTAGAGTGAAAGTCCTTGATAATGATGAAGATATAGATGGGACTATTGATATCACTTCAGTTGCTTTAGTTGTTATGCCTGCAAATGGAAGCGTGGAAGTGCAAACTGATGGCAGTTTAATTTATATTCCTAATAAAGATTTTTTTGGCTTGGATACTTTTACTTATACAGTTAAAGATACTGAAAATGCTTTATCTAATGAAACGAATGTTAATATTACTGTTACGAGTATAAATGATGCGCCTGTATCAGTTAATGATATTGTCGTTTTAAAAGAAGATGTTGCTCATGCAATTAATGCAATAGGTAATGATGTTGATGTAGATGGTACAATTAAGTCAATAAAGGTACTAGAAGCACCCACTCAAGGTGCTGTGATTATTGATACCTCAACCTTACAGTTAACCTATACCCCAAACGAAAACTTTTTTGGCACTGATAGTTTTACTTACCAAACAACAGATAACTTAGCAGCAGAATCAAATATTGCCACAGTGCTCTTAACCATTGAAACAGTAAATGATAATCCTTTAAGTAATGATGATGAAGCACAAACAGATGAAGAAGTCGCTGTTATAGTTGATGTTTTAGAGAATGACCAAGATATTGATGGTCAGTTGGTACTTCACTCTGTAGTTGTTACTACTGCAGCACAATTTGGTTCTACAGAAGTAAGTGCAAGCGGTAAAATTACTTACACACCGCAACTCGATTATGCAGGAGAAGACTTCTTTATCTATCAAGTCAGCGATGATCAAGATGGCAAGTCGACAGCTGCAGTTTATATTCAAATAAATAATATTAACGATGCACCTGTTGCAGTAGCACAAATATTAAATATCAATGAAGATGATGCTTTAATAATCGAGTTAGAGGGTACAGATGTTGATAAAGATAACTTAACATATACCGTCATTACAGAGCCTACTCATGGTACTTTAACCGGTGATGCCCCTAATGTTACTTATCAGCCAGATGATAATTATTTTGGTGATGATAGCTTTACTTTTAAGGTAAATGATAGTGCTTTAGATTCAATTAATGCCACTATTACTATCAATGTAGATGCAGTCAATGATGCACCTATCGGTAACGAAGAAATTATTTTTGCTATTGAAGATCAAGTAACAAGCTTTACTATTTCAGGAAGTGATATTGAAGGTGATGATGTCAGCTATTCGCTTGTTTCAGAACCAAGTAATGGTATTTTAACAGGAGAAATACCTAATTTAAAGTATGCTCCTTTTGAAAACTACTTTGGTGCTGATAGTTTCACTTTTAAGATGAATGATGGCAATTTAGATTCTGATATTGTCACTTTGCATTTAGATGTGAAAGCAGTAAATGATATTCCGGTGGGAGATGATCAATCACTAAAGTTGCGAGAGGATGAATCTATATCATTTAAATTAACAGGCAGTGATATTGATAGCCAAGATTTGATATTTAAAATTATTCAAAACCCACCAAATGGCATAGTTAGCGGTCAACCTCCTTTTTTAGCTTATACCCCTAATGGTGACTTTAATGGTGATGATAGTTTTACCTTTGAAGTGCAAGACGGTATTGCAAAATCAGAACCTATCAAAGTAGATGTCATAGTTGATCCTGTAAATGATGCCCCACTAGCTAATAACGATAGGGTATCGAGAAGTAATTGGCAGACATTTAAGATCATGGTACTTAATAATGATATTGATATTGATGGTGATAATTTAAAAATCATAGGCGCCAATACACAAACAGGCTCTGTATCTTGGGTTGATAGTATTTTAACTTATACACCACTAGAGGGATTTAATGGTACAGCAGTTATTGAATATCAGATATCTGATGGTCTGGGTGGCGAAGATTCAGCGCTAGCATTGATTGATATCAATATGCCTGAAAGTGAACTTCCTGTAATAACTAAACCTAACGATATTGAAGCTGATGCATCTGGCGTTTTTACTAAAGTTGAGATAGGAGCGGCAACTGCAGTAGATAAAAATGGCAACTCCTTGCCTGTTACATTAAAAGATAAAAATGTTTTCTTTAAGTCGGGTGTTAACACCGTTTTTTGGCAAACTGTTGATGACAATAATCAAATAGCCGTCACCAGCCAAAAAGTGAATGTAGCGCCTTTAATTTCAATATCTAGCGAACAAAATGCACTAGAAGGCTTTGCGGTTACAGTTGAGGTGAAGCTTAATGGATTATCACCTAGTTACCCATTAGCAATTCCCTATAAAGTTAGCGGTACGGCTGAAACTTATGTCGATCATGATTTAGCTAATGGCACTTTATTTATAAAGTCAGGTACTGTTGGCAAAATATCATTTAATATTTTTGAAGATGAGATAACTGAAGGTAATGAGACTGTTATTATTTCGTTGGGCAATGGTGTTAATCTTAGTGAGCAATCAACACATACTGTAATTATTTCTGAAGATGATGTTTTGCCCTTGGTTAACCTTAAAGTTGAGCAGGGAAGTACACAAAGCGTAATTGTGAATAAAGAAGATGGGATAGTTGTTATAAGCGCTGAAGTTAAACATCCTGATCATAATAAACAGTATCAATATAATTGGACTAATACTGAATTGTTATTAACTGATATAGATAATTCTGATTTAACTTTTAGTTTTGATCCTAGTCAATTGAATACGCGAATCTACCAATTAAATTTAGCTTTAATAGAGGTAAGTACGCAAGAAACTATTGTAACAAAACAAGTTACAGTTAAATTAAAACAAAATGCTGAAAACTTGGGTAGTTCAGACACAGATTCTGATGGGATTCCCGATAATGTTGAAGGGTTAAGTGATAGTGATAATGACGGTATTGCTGATTACTTAGATTCCATTGGTGAATGTAATATTTTGCCATCAAGGCTTGATTCTACAAATCGCTTTTTAATCGAAGGAGAAGGAGCTGGGTGCTTACGTTTAGGTGATAAAGCAATAGATGGTAATATCACAGGTGCTTTAGTCGAAAATGGTGCTGTTGATGATATTGATGCCTTAAATACAGGTGGTGTTTATGACTTTATTATTGAAGGTTTGTCACCTACCGAGCAAAGCTATAAAATTGTATTTCCACAATTAACCCCAATTCCTACCAATGCTTTATATCGTAAACAAACTGTAAGCGGTGATTGGCAAAACTTTGTATTAACCAGTCAAGATAAAGTGTTTTCAGCAGCCGGCGATTATGGCTATTGTCCACCTCCTGGAGCCGAAGTTTGGGAGTTAGGATTGAACGCAGGTTATTGGTGTGTGCAAGTTCAAATATCAGATGGTGGTCCTAATGATATTGATCAATCAGTTAATGGCACTATTGTTGACCCCAGTGGTGTTGCGGTTATTTATGATGGCAATCATCAGCCTGTTGCTGTAGATGATATCGCTCAAACTAGAGTTAATACAGTTATCACGATAGATGTATTAGCCAATGATACTGATAGAGATAATGATGCTTTAATTATAAACCCTGCCAATGCTGTGTTAGGTGACGTTTCTATAATTGAAAATCAATTGAATTATAAACCTATGGATGATTTTGTAGGTACTGAAATCGTCGTTTATGCAATTTCGGATGGTAAAGGTGGTGCTGCCTTTGCAGAAGTGACAATTGATGTGATTGCTAATAAAACCCCCTTGGCGATTGATGATACAGCTACAACATTTAAAGGCGAATCAGTGACCATTAAGGTACTTGAAAATGACAGCGACCCTGAAGGTGATAAATTAAACCTTGTCTCTGGGGTTGCTAATAATGGCAGTGTGGCAATTAATGCAGATAATAGCTTAACGTATATTCCAAATAGTAACTTTACTGGAATCGATGAAATTAATTATTTAATTAAAGACTCTTTTAATGCTCAAGCTAGCGGTGTTGTAAAAGTGACAGTGTCAGAGAAGGGTACTGTAACGCCAGAACCTGAGCCCGAGCCTGAAAAAGAAAGTAGTGGTGGTAGTTTATATTGGTTGTTAAGCATAGCGCTGTTGGGTTGTGGAAGAAGGCTAAAGTTAAAAATTAATCAAATGGATGAATAATATGCAAATAGGGAAACTGGGAACTGTAACTACCAATATGAAATTAGACGGTCATTATTTTTGTTCATTTATTTATATTGATGAATTGAATAAAGAGAAGAGTCTTGAAGTAGTTAAGCAGTATCTTAACTACTTTTACAAAGCTGATTTAATTAAAATGCATATTGTGTGTCAATCCCAAGAGTTGATATCTGAGGTGCAGGCGATAGGTCGCGGTACAAAGAATCTATTGGATAATTTTCCTGACGCTCTAATATTCCTAACTGAGACTCCTGACGGTTATCATGCACATATATCTAGTGAAACTAACGAACATGAAATAGTGAATTGCAATGAGTTTTTGGAGTTGGATTCTACAGAGCCATACTGGATTCGTTTGTACCGTGCTTTTCATGATGCCATAGAGTTTGGCAACTCATGGTATGAGTATGGGAATGTAGCATACTTGTACGATATATGTGAGGTATTAAAGTTACGAGAAAAAGGAGGTGATTATAAGCTATCTACATATACCTCAACCTTGGATTTACAATGCCTAGATTATATTTTTCAAAAAAAAATCACTTCTGTATTTGATATAGGATGTGGTGCGGGTTCATTTTATCACTTATTAAATGGTTATCTTCAAAGGGAAGTGAAATATCGTGGTATAGACTTATCTCGAAATCAGATTTTGACTGCTATGGCTAATTATGGCACAGAGAAATTTGACTTATATGATGTTCAAAAATTAGAAATTGAAGACTTTAATGATTACGAATTTATTCATTGTTTCTCTGTTCTTAATTTTTTGCAAACTCCAGAGCAAGAAATACTGTTAGACAAAATTTTAAATTCTAACTGCAGTGCAATTATAGAAATAGGGTGTACCTCGGATAGTAAAGGTTTTGTGCCTCAGAAAACTTTCATGAAATGTTCTCTTCTGATGCCAGAACATAAGGTGTATTCACCAATAAATCTACCTTTGGTAGAAAATATCTTAAAAATACTTACACCATTCAGTCATAAATATAAATGGGAAGTTATTGAGAAAACTTCTGTATTTGGACCTAGTTTACCAACTCAATTTAATGAACCTGTCTGTGTCCCCTCTTCATATGCAAATATTCTAAAACAAACAGGAATGTCTATTGTTAATAAGGAGTTTAAGCAATATATTGTCAAATTAATGCCAAAAGACTTCAGCCCATCTGACAAAAAAGAACTAGAATTTAGTGAGCTTGATGAAAATGTAATTAAAGAGAAAATGTTAGATATTGCTAGTAACTTTCATCCAAAAGAAATAGCTTTTGGCTGCAACTAAGTTAAATGAAAAAGGGAAGCTATTGCTTCCCTTTTTTAATTTACTTTACTGATTATTCATTTTGTTACTTATTAACGTAATAATGTATCAGTTAAATGAGGACGAATTTCTTTAACGATAGCTTGTGATAATTTAGGGAAACCGCAAATTAAGTTACCACTTTCAGTGTAGTTATTTCCGCCTGCAAAATCCATTAATAGACCGCCTGCTTCTTTAACGATAAGTTGACCAGCGATAGTTTCCCAAGGCTTAGTTCCAATAGCATAGAACGCATCAACACGACCAGCAGCAACATAAGCTAAATCTAGTGCTGTACAGCCTGAGCTACGCATATCAGCAGTTTGAGTAAATAATGCTTGGAAGCTTTTAGTGTAAGCTTCTAAATGATGTTTATGCTTACAAGGGAAGCTAGTAGCGACAATAGTGCCCATAAGCTCATTTGCTTTTGAAACACGTAAACGTTTACTGTTTAATTGTGCGCCTTGACCACGAGAACCGGTAAATACTTCACCACGAATTGGATCATAAATAACGGCTTGGTCTAAACGACCTTTAACTTTTAGTGCAATAGAAACTGCGAAATGTGGAATACCCTTAACGAAGTTTGATGTTCCGTCAATTGGGTCGATAATCCATTGGTAATCAGGGTTAGTGCCTTTATGCTCACCTAGTTCTTCACCCACAATACTGTGATCTGGGTATGATCTTAAAATAGATTCGCGAATAACTAATTCAGCATCTTTATCTATGTTTGTTACAAGGTCATTGCTACCTTTCTGTTGTACTTCAATTTTGTTTGGCTCTTCGAAAGCACGAACAATTACTTTGCCAGCGTTACGCGCAGCACGGATCGCAATGTTTAACATAGGATGCATAAGTATACCTTTGGATTATGTATGTAAAAGAACAATAAATCACTCAGTGATTTAGCCGCGCTATTTTAGCGATTTTTGTACTAAAGTAAATAGCATTTTTAAATTATTGCATTGTTTAACATTTAATCAATAATTAACATTAGTATTTTTTGAAAGAAAATCTAATAGCTGACGATTTTATAAATTATGGTAGAATTTACGCAATTAAATGAAATGTTTGGAATAACTTAATCATGCTTTTAAATGAAGTAAGAGTAGTATTAGTAAATACATCACATAATGGAAATGTAGGCTCAGCAGCTAGGGCAATGAAAACAATGGGTTTATCTAAGTTGTACTTAGTTGACCCTGTAAATGAAATTGACAGTCATGCGTCTGCATTAGCTGCAGGTGCAACGGATGTGCTAGGTAATGCTGTTGTTGTTGATACTTTAGAAGAAGCTATCGCGGATTGTTCGCTTGTAATTGGCACGAGTGCCCGTTCTCGTACGTTATCTTGGCCTATGGTTGAGCCTAGAGAGTGCGGTGAAAAAATGATTGAAGGCGCAAAGTCTGGTCCAGTGGCTTTAGTATTTGGTCGTGAAAATAGTGGTTTATCAAATGAGGAATTACAACTATGTAATTATCATGTGTGCATACCTGCGAATCCAGAATATAGCTCGCTTAATTTAGCGATGGCCGTGCAAACATTATGTTATGAAGTGCGTATGTCATATTTAGCATCTCAAAAATCAGAAAGTCTAACTGAGCCAGCTGTTGAAGATGAAAGTATCTATCCTAGCTCAAAGCAAATGGAATTATTTTATGAACATTTAGAATCAACTCTTAATGATACAGGTTTTATTGTTAAGCAGCATCCTGGCATTGTAATGACTAAATTACGTCGTTTGTTTAATCGAGCACGCCCTGAAGAAGTTGAGCTAAATATATTACGTGGTATTTTATCTTCTGTAGGTAAAACGATAAAAAAATAAATCTGGCTTGCGGTTTTATTTAGGCATTACGTGACAGTATTAAAATTAAATTTATTACTTCATTTGCCTTTTCAGTATATTTAATTCGCGCAGCTATATTAATTCAGCAGGTTCTCAATGTTAAATATTGAGAACCTGCTGTTAAGGTTGCCACTCTGGTATTCTTTTACTCCCCCGGATTATATGCTTTGATCCTGAAATTTAATCATGAGAATAATACTTGACTAATTTACTCAGGTATTTAAAATATATGAATACCCGACTGAAACAGTCAGGTATTTGCTCATAATGGCAATTTAATACTTGACTATATTAGTCAGGTAATTAAAATTCGCAATTCAAAATTGTTTTAATTCTGGGGGCTCAAATGAAATTAACATCAAAAGGCAGATATGCAGTTACTGCAATGCTTGATGTTGCATTACATTCTCAAGTGGGTCCCGTATCGTTATCTGATATATCCGAGCGTCAAGAAATCTCACTTTCATACTTAGAGCAATTATTTGCTCGTCTTAGAAAGCATGGCTTAGTTCGCTCTATTAGAGGCCCAGGTGGTGGATATTTATTAGGTAAAGAAGCCGTAACGATTTCGGTTGGCGATGTGATTTCAGCCGTTGATGAATCAGTCGATGCAACAAAATGCCAAGGTAAAGGAAATTGCCAAGGTGGATCGCAATGCTTAACACATAATCTGTGGTTAGAGCTAAGCAGCAGAATTAAAGAATTTTTAGATAATATTACTTTGGGTGAATTAGTAACCCAAGGCGATGTTCAAGCAGTTTCAATGCGCCAAGACTCACATTTGAGTGAAGCCATTGCACAATTAGAAAATATCCAAATTAGTTATCAATTATAAGCAGGACCGGAGCAGAGAAAAAATGAAGTTACCAATTTATTTAGATTACGCGGCAACTACACCGGTAGATCCGAGTGTTGCAGAAAAAATGATTGAATGTCTAACAATGGACGGAAATTTTGGTAACCCTGCGTCGCGTTCTCACCGTTTTGGTTGGCAAGCTGAAGAAGCTGTTGATCAAGCGCGTCATGATATTGCAGCTCTAATTAATGCAGATCCACGAGAAATCGTTTTAACATCAGGTGCTACAGAATCAAATAACCTTGCAATTAAAGGTGCTGCAAACTTTTACTCAAAGAGTAAAGGTAAACATATTATAACTGTTAAAACAGAGCACAAAGCGGTACTTGATACTTGTCGTGAATTAGAGCGTCAAGGTTTTGAAGTAACTTATATGGACGTTGAAGATAACGGCTTGTTAGATTTACAAAAACTAGCTGATGCAATGCGTGATGACACAGTACTTGTAAGTGTAATGCATGTAAATAATGAGCTAGGTGTTATTCAAGATATCGTGACTATTGGCGAAATGTGTCGTGAACGTAAGATTATGTTCCATGTAGATGGTGCACAAAGCGCGGGTAAAGTTGCAATTGACTTAAAAGAATTAAAAGTTGATTTCATGTCTTTCTCAGCACATAAAATATATGGTCCAAAAGGCATAGGTGCATTATATGTACGTCGTAAGCCTCGTGCTCGCCTAGAAGCACAAATGCACGGTGGCGGCCATGAGCGTGGAATGCGTTCAGGTACTTTAGCAACACATCAAATTGTTGGTATGGGTGAAGCTTTCCGTGTAGCAAAAGAAAAATTTGAATCAGATCATGCTCACATATCTAAGCTACGTAAACGCTTAATTGCAGGCATGTTAAGTGAACTTGAAGAAGTTTACTTTAACGGCACACCAGATCAATCAGTGCCAGGCATTGTAAATATCAGCTTTAACTATGTTGAAGGTGAATCATTATTAATGGCTGTAAAGGATATCGCAGTTTCTTCAGGTTCAGCATGTACTTCAGCTAGCTTAGAGCCATCATATGTTTTAAGAGCGCTAGGTCGCAATGATGAATTAGCACATAGCTCAATTCGTTTTAGTATTGGACGTTTTACAACTGAAGAAGAAATTGATTACACAGTTAAATTATTAAATAGTTCGATTGGTAAGTTACGTGATATGTCTCCTCTATGGGAAATGTTTAAAGATGGTATCGATTTAGATACTGTTGAGTGGGCTGGTCACTAATTTAAAAGAACATTAATGGGTGAATGCCCACTAACCACTATTAACTGTAGCAATTAATAGTGGTGATGAAATGAATAGAAATTGAGGTAATAAGCATGGCTTATAGCGATAAAGTATTAGATCACGTAGAGAACCCAAGAAACGTTGGCGCATTTGATAAAAATGATCCAAGTGTAGCAACTGGCATGGTGGGCGCACCAGCTTGTGGCGATGTAATGAAATTGCAACTTAAAATCTCTGATGATGGCATTATCGAAGATGCAAAATTCAAAACTTATGGTTGTGGTAGTGCAATAGCTTCATCATCATTAGTAACTGAATGGGTTAAAGGTAAAACAATTAATGAAGCAGCTGAGATCAAAAATACAGATATCACTGCTGAATTAGAGTTACCACCAGTGAAGATTCACTGTTCTATTTTAGCTGAAGATGCAATTAAAGCAGCTATCACAGATTATAAAAACAAGCACAATCAATAAGTAAATTAACAAATAAAAGCAGGACATCAGAATGGCAATCACTATGACAGACGCCGCAGCAGCGCGCGTTAAATCATTTTTAGATAATCGTGGCAAAGGCATCGGCTTACGTGTTGGTATTAAAACCACGGGTTGTTCAGGCTTAGCATATGTTTTAGAGTTTGTTGATGAACTAGCTGAAGGCGATGAAACATTTGAACATGATGGTGTAACTGTTATTGTTGATGCAAAAAGTCTTGTTTATATTGATGGCACAGAGTTGGATTTTGTTAAAGAAGGCCTAAATGAAGGTTTTAAATTTGTAAATCCAAATCAAAGTGGCGAATGTGGTTGTGGTGAAAGCTTCACCGTATAGTGATATCATAAAACTAACGTATTTTTATTCTACATATAAAATGTGGACAAGTATTTCTTGTAAAATATGAAGGTTATAAAGGAGCCTCAACTTATATTGAGGCTTTGCTGTTTTTATTGATACAGCTTTCAACTAAGTTAAAGGTTTTAAATGAAGTACTTTGAGCTATTTTCTTTACCAATTGATTTTAATATTGATTTGGCTTTGTTAAACCAAGCTTATTTACAATTACAAAAAGCAGTACACCCAGATAAATTTGCGCATAATAGTAGTAAAGAGCAATTATTAGCAGTGCAAATGTCAGCAGAAATTAATGATGCATTGCATGTTTTAAAACACCCACTAAAACGCGCTGAATATATGTTAGCTGAACGTGGTGTTGATATTCGAGCTGAGCAACAAACATTGCAAGATCCAATGTTTTTAATGCAGCAAATGGAGCTAAGAGAAGAACTAGAAGATATCAGTTCTGCAAATGATCCTGAGGCAGCAATAGAAGTATTTGATAAAGAAATTAAAACGCTTGAAAATGATTTTCATCAGCAACTAAAAGCTTTGATAAATCAAACTGAATTAGCAGAACTAGAGCGCGCGGCTGATATAGTGCGTAAGCTAAAATTTATTTATAAATTACGTGATGAACTTGAAAGGGTTGAAGACTCTTTATTTGATGATTAATACGTATAACATTAAAATGGCAGTACTTTAAATGGCATTATTGCAAATTGCTGAGCCGGGGCAGAGCGCGGCACCTCACCAACATAAGTTAGCGATTGGAATTGATTTAGGCACAACCAATTCATTAGTGGCTACCGTTTTAAGTGGTGAAGCAAAAACTTTGGCTGATAAAGATAATCAAGTCATGTTACCTTCGGTCGTTCATTATATGCAAGATGGCATCGAAGTAGGCGCTAACGCCTTTAAAAATGCGGCCTTAGATGCTGAAAATACCCTAGTATCGGTAAAGCGTTTTTTAGGTAAATCTAAAGCTGATATCGAAGCTGAATATGCACAACTCCCTTACAAGCTATCCGAGCAAGATGGTATTTTTAATATTGAAACTTGCCAAGGCCCAATCAACCCAATTCAAGCATCAAGTGAGATTTTAAAAACCTTAAGAAATCGTGCTCAAGATTCTTTTGGTGGTGATGATATTACCGGTGCGGTTATTACAGTTCCAGCGCATTTTGATGATGCACAACGTCAAGGTACAAAAGATGCGGCAGAGTTAGCTGGCTTGAATGTACTTAGGTTATTAAATGAACCAACAGCTGCAGCTGTTGCATATGGCTTAGACTCTGGTCAGGAAGGCATAATTGCAGTTTATGATTTAGGCGGTGGTACGTTTGATATCTCTATTTTACGTTTATCTAAAGGTGTATTTGAAGTATTAGCAACCGGTGGTGACGCTAGCCTAGGTGGTGATGACTTTGATGCATTATTAGTTGAATACTTTAAACAACAAACTGCGCACAATGAGTTAGATGCCCCGACTTTACGATTGTTTATGAGCAAAGCAAAAGCATGTAAAGAAGCATTAAGCCAATATAAAAAAGTTAATGTTGTATTAGAGTTTGCACAGCAAAGTCATACTGTTGAAGTAAGCAAAGAATTATTTAATGAATTAGCTGCTCCATTAGTTAAAAAGACATTACGTGCATGTCGCCGTACAGTAAAAGATGCTGGCATTACGAATGAAGAAGTACTCGAAGTTGTTATGGTAGGTGGTTCTACTCGTATGCCACTTGTACGTGAACAAGTCGGTCATTTTTTTGATAAATTACCATTAACTTCAATCGATCCAGATCAAGTTGTTGCTATTGGCGCTGCAATTCAAGCTGATATATTAGTGGGCAATAAACCTGACTCAGATATGTTATTACTGGATGTATTGCCTTTATCTCTAGGTTTAGAAACCATGGGTGGTTTAGTTGAAAAAATTATTCCACGTAATACCACGATTCCTGTTGCCAGGGCGCAAGAGTTTACCACTTTTAAAGATGGTCAAACGGGCATGGTGCTTACTGTATTGCAAGGTGAACGTGAGCTAGTGGATGATTGTCGTGCACTTGCAAAATTTAGCTTAAAAGGTATTCCACCTATGGCGGCAGGCGCTGCACATATACTGGTTACTTTTAAAGTTGATGCTGATGGACTTTTAAGTGTAACAGCAATGGAAAAATCAACAGGTGTACAAGCAGAAATCCAAGTAAAACCATCATTTGGTTTATCTGATGACCAAGTTGCACAAATGCTAAAAGACTCTATGAGTTTTGCTAAAGAAGATATGCAAGCGCGTATGCTCAAAGAGCAACAAGTAGAAGCGTTACGCGTTATCGAAGCGATAAATGCCTCTTTATCTGAAGCAAAGGGTTTATTGTCAGAAACTGAGCTTACAAGCTTAGAAGCTGAAATTAATAAGCTAATGCAGTTACGCGAGACTGCAACCACACCTGAACAGTTAAAAGTGGGCATTACACAGCTTGATAATGCAAGTTCAGATTTTGCTGCACGTAGAATGGATGATTCAATTAAAAAGGCCCTAACAGGCCAGTCAGTTGATCAAGTTTAACGATATATATTTTAGAAAATATTAAAGCCGATTTACATCGACGAGGTTAATAATAAAATGCCACAAATTGTTTTTTTACCACATGAAGAATTATGCCCTGAAGGCGCAGCAATTGAAGCTAAAACGGGAGAAACATTACTTAATGTTGCTCTAAAAAATGGTATATCAATTCCACATGCATGTGAAAAGTCATGTGCTTGTACTACTTGTCATTTAGTAGTTCGTGAAGGTTTTGATTCTCTAGAAGAAAGTGATGAACTTGAAGACGATATGTTAGATAAAGCTTGGGGCTTAGAGCCAGAGTCACGTCTTGGTTGTCAGGCGATTATCGCAGATGAAGACTTAATTGTTGAAATTCCAAAGTACAATTTAAATATCGTTAACGAAGATCATTAATATAAAACACAATTTAATATTAATTGATTAGATAAAGCCAATAACATTGTTATTGGCTTTTTTATTGCAGTTCAATAAATTAACTTAAGGTATAGCAGTTAATTTAGCTTCAGCATTTATCAAAGCAATGTCTGATACTGAAATCTAACTTTATAGATAAAGTGATAGGCATATTTGTGAATTATTGATTGATATACTTTCTGGACCTTTAATTGGAACTTCAAAAAAGGTAAGATAAAATCTAATGGATTATTTTTCGCTAGATATTAAAGAAAAGATGTTTTATATGAGTGATATAGCATTAAATTCAATAAGAAAATATGGTGGGGTTTCAGGTAAAGCATATGGTTTAAGTGAATTATTATATAGTCAGTTTTTTAAAAATGAAAAAGATGCAAATGAATTTTACAAAGCTATTTTTCCTAGTTTAAAAATAACCTGCGCTAAATATGGTAGAGAGTCAGAGGAATTTAATAATCTTTTATTAGCCCTAGCAAAACATGCGCCGATAGGAGCTAAAAAAAGTAACTTTAAAAAAAGGTATCTTAAAAATAAACAGGGTTGGAAGCAGCTTCCTAGCAACCCCAATTTAATACCTTTTGGCTTTTGGTGGTAATATGGAAATAAATACCATCAAATGGAAAATAATGTTTTTTGCTATTTTTTTTATGGTATTAGCTTCAATATTTGAAGCTGCAACAATTCCTGAAATAATAGCACCCACACATCCAATGATTTTATCTTTTAGTTTATTACTTTTTGATTTAATCATTTTACTTGGTACTTATAATTACGCTTTTAGAAAAAAAACTGTCAAAAATAAAATAATATGGCAATCATCACTTTTATTATTTTATATCGTTAATACTTTAGCCTTAGGGTTTGAATTTTATAATAGAGCTGATGGTTATGAAGCATATGACATGATACACATAATAATTTTAAAGATTGTTATCGTATTATTTATGTCTTACCCAACATACTTATATTACAAAAATGATCTTAAAATTATATGAGTTGTTAAAATTAACTTTAAAAGCCAACATCAGTCATGTTATTGGCTTTTAGTTTTTTATAGTACTAACTTAGCGTTTAGTTGCCATTATATTAGTCGAGCAAGTTTCTGAAGCCGGTGGAATAACTGTCATGGTATCTAAAGTGACTTTAACACTCACTGCACCGCCACTTTCAATATCCTGCTTATCCAACTCACAGTTAAACTCTCCTAAAATGCTCGCATAATAGGTGTCAAAATGTTCAAACTGCACCCACCAATAATTAGCCCGATCTTCTGGTTCGTGGGTCCAAAATGTCACTTCACCAATACCGATAGTTTCACCGGGTTCTATTTGTAATGTTTTACCTGCATTGTAAGCATCATTTTTATAGTTGTGTAAAAAGCTTACATTAAAAATCGTTTCTCCAGTTAAATTAGTGATTGAAACGTTTAAATTACCTTTATTCATAGAACTTACCTTAATATTTTTATAGTTTGAATTTTAATTATTAACAGCATTATAAGCATAGGCAAAATATGAACTTATGCCGTGATTTTTATAAAAAATAATTTTTAAAGATAACTTTAGAGATTCGGTAAGAAATAACGTAATTTTACTTTCGTAATATATCTGGATATTGATTAGTACACTATAATGCGTGGTGTGTGCTTATAATAAAGAATATGAAATGAAACAAAATCGACGAAATAACGAAATAATAAATGAAGAAGTTTTATTTAAAGATAATGAAGAATTAGTATCAACCACAGATTTACGTGGCGTAACAACTTATGCAAATGATATTTTTTGTCAAGTTGCAGGGTTCGAAGAGCATGAGTTAGTTGGAAAAAATCATAATATAGTCCGCCATCCCGATATGCCTGCTGCGGCATTTAAAGATTTATGGGATCACCTTAAACAAGGTCACTCTTGGCGTGGTGTTGTTAAAAATAAATGTAAAGATGGACGCTATTATTGGGTTGACGCTTATGTAACACCCATTATTGAAAGTGGTAAAGTGACGGGTTACCAATCGGTCAGAGTAAAACCTAGTGAGCAATTAAAACAAACAGCACAAAAAGCTTATGACAGTATTAATAAAGGTGATTTAAGCTGTATTTCAGAGTTAACAGCAAGTAAAAAACAAATACTCTCTTTTAGTATGATAGGTTTATTAAGCATCGTATTTGCATATCAATTTGGTTTCTTAGCGATGGGGCTGTTTTTATTTTCTTTAGCGATATTAGCGACTCTTTTCAGAAGTGAATTAGTTCAAACTCCAAAAAAAATATCACAATTACAAAATGATTTTGATAGCGTAAGTCGCTTCATATATTCAGGTAAAGGCATGACCTCCGTTATTAATTTTCATTTAGGGCTAAATAAAGCAAAAGTAAGAACCATACTAGGCCGATTTGTCGATTTAAGTAAAAACTTACAAAAAGTTGGCCATAAATTAGATTCTACTTCAAATCAAGCGCAAGAAAGTATAGAAAATCAAAAGTGTGAATTAAACCAAATTGCCGCAGCAATGGATCAAATGGCTTCATCAACAAGTGAAATAGCACAAAACTCATCAGAAACACTGAACAAAGTTGAAGCGACCTCTAGAATATGTGGTGAAGCAAATCAGTTGATAGAAGAGAGCTCTAAAAAGATAGAGAAATTATCTGAAGACGTATTATCTACCGCTTCTTCTGCGGATGGTTTAAAAGTTGAAATCAGTAAAGTAAATGACATGATGAATGAAATTAATGGCATTGCTGAACAAACAAATTTACTGGCGTTAAATGCTGCAATAGAGGCCGCTAGAGCAGGTGAACAAGGCAGGGGTTTTGCTGTGGTAGCAGATGAAGTTCGCTCTTTATCAACAAGAACACAAAAATCAAGTGAAGAAATTCAATCATCAATTAGTTCTATGGTAAAAACAATTGAAAATTGGACTGCAGTTATGGAGCAAAACGTATTGCAAGCCAAAGAATGTAATGATTCGACATCAAGTTCACAACAATTAATGGCTCAGATAAATGAAATGATGAATGAAGTGATTGATTATTCATCTCAAATTGCAACGGCTGCACAAGAGCAAGGCGCTGTTGCAGATGATATTAATCATAACGTACGTACAGTAAATGAACTGAGTGAAGAGAGCCTAAATAATGCCAATATCGTAGCTGAAAATGCCCATGAAATAAGTGAAGCGCTAGATTATATAGAAACGGTAAGTAATACCTTTAAAGATTAACTTTAATTTGTAGAGCAAACATTATTAATAACAGCCAAT
>Ga0209395_1003430_pt1 | contig 19625 bp, 16 predicted proteins | sample GOMGulsemesocosm_3_FD_184635 | JGI IMG/M metagenome (GOLD analysis project Ga0209395, IMG submission 184635) | Methane-oxidizing microbial communities from mesocosms in the Gulf of Mexico - GOM9D Gulf of Mexico (SPAdes) (version 2) | ecosystem: Environmental > Aquatic > Marine > Cold seeps... | reverse complement strand
CCCCCCACATAGCAAACACCACACCGACAACGATAGGTTTAGAGACAGTTAATAAATAGCGTTTAGATTCAACAAGCTTAATAGCTAAGCGGAACTCGAGAGGGCAGTCACTTTCTCTTGCAAGTGTTTGATAATAATCCGTAGAGATATCCTTTAAGCAATAAAGCGTATTAGCTAAATTCAACAGATTATTTTGATGCGAAGATTCTGTCAGATCAAATTCTTGACTTGAATTTAACAGTGCTTTTTCTACAAGCTTTTTTGATATAGTCATCGTAAATCCTTTATTAACAATAATCCCTAGGGTTAATCATAAAGGTAGTATTCGAATGCCTATCACACACAAAGAACGAGTGGAAACTTGAAGTTAATCATATTTAATTTATGTTCACCGGAGAAAAGCTACGACGTTGTAAAGCTTCAACATTTTCACCTTCTATTACTGCCATATTGCCTCTCGAAAGCGGATTTGACTGACTTGGCATAGCCTCTAGTTCCTTATTCGACTTTGGTACTATCACAGGCTTATCTTGAGGCTCAACTTCATTAATCTCAACCAAGGGAAGATGTTCAACAGGCTGTACTTCAGCCTGACTATTAATCGCCTGAGACAAACCTGAACGAATAAATCGCGGAGTCGATACGTTAGGCTTTATTGGATTAAGGTTCGGCGTATTTGATGGTGTGATAACGTTAGTCTTTAGCGTGTGTGGCTGCGTTGTTAATTTTACTTTATCTGCCGCTGGGGTTATTTGGCTTCCTCGGAAACTAGAAGCGCCCAAGCCGGTTAATTTTTTATTGGGCTGAAATGCACCTTTATAATTAACGGCAGGCTGCAAAGGCACAATCTCAGTAGCAACACGTTGGCCACTTAACCCTAATTTAGGCGCACTAAAGGTAAACACGGATAACTTATCACTCCAAACTTGTAGCATGGTCAAATCCTGTTGCCATTTATCAGAGTCATTAACGGCAAGATCGTTCACCTGCATAAATGCAGACAATTGCGTGTTTGTCGTTTCGAAGCGTCGATGTAATTGCTTTTGAAGCAAAGACCAAGTTGTACCTCCGGTCATCAAGTAACGCGTACTGTCCGCCCAATATTGATAAGCAATAACATCATTGGCTTTATCCGCCGAGATGGCGGCTAGCGCTTCTGCTAATCCTGCATACTGCCACATTTTACGATTGCCTAGCTTGGCTTCAGAGCGTAAAAACACCACGCTTAATTGATGCCACTGATTCGCTGCCAGTTTGAACTTATTTTGTCCAAGGTAATAGCTGGCTTTGCTGTAATACTTTAATTCAATATTAGCAGTTGCAGCATTTGCAGGTACTTGATAATAACAACAGCATATAACGATTAATTTCATCCATGTTTTTATCATCAAAATGTCTCCACATGACATTTCCCAGGGTGGTTAAAAGGCGAATTAAAGCGTACATCTCTGTATTCTTTCGCTTTACTTGGCTGATATAACTTACCATTCGCTTTATACAACAATGCTTCGAGAACACCTGCATTCGTTTTCAGGGTAATGATCTTTTCATAACCGCCATTTAACTCATATCGCCCTTCATACCAGCCACGTTCAGCATCATATAGCTCTCTAACAAGTACCATAAGGCGGTCGGTATAATCAGTTTTCCATAATGCCCACATTTGAAAAGCAACCCGCGTAGAAACTAATGCAAGTTCGTCATATACGTTACCGTCTTCAGCCACAGTCAGCCATGGCGTACCCAGAGCATAAATACTGTCGTAAACAAAATAAGGGTCACCTTCCACGACGTGCTCACCACGAGCGGTATAAATACGTTCTTCATCCCAACGCGATTCTTGAACACGATAAACAGCATCAGCCATTGCCGATAGTACTTCGTCAGAATGATAGCTATCGAGTGAGCCCGTATCACTAATGCCATCCCAATTAAATTCCAACCCTAATTGTAAATAAGGCGTACTCATGACAGGTCTCAAAACGTTATATTTACGTGGGTCACGGCCATCAAAAAGTAAATCGATACCATTTATTGTTGCCACGTTATAAGGATCAACATTCATGCTTTTAGCCGGTACAATCTGCCAATCAAGATAACCATAAGAGCTATACTCTTCGACACCTAAGCGCCCTTCTTGAAAACGCTGAGGCTGACCGTTGACAATAGCCCCCGCAAACAATGACCCTTCTTCATTTACTAATTCACAAAAATTCCAACGTAATACTGCTTTATCTATGTACTCCGAGAACTCTCGATTACGTTGCTTAACGAGTGCTAAGGCAATTAATAATCGACCTATATCGACTGACGACCAGCCAATATCTCTCGGTTGCATACCATAATCAACCATTTCACCCGAGCTTGTTGAATACGCTAGATTAGGTACAGATACTTGGCCCAATGGCATTTCAACCAAAAAGCTAATAACCAAAGACAAACGTTCGTCATATTCTTTACTGGTGATTAATTCGAACTCCTGCGCGGCCATTAAAGCAATCAAATAATCCGCTACCGCACTCATATTGGTGCTTGGATAATTATCTAACGAATTAACCAAGCCTGTTTTTAGCTGAGTATTATTTTCAACGTACACCCATGCAGTTTGTGCCCATTGCATTTCCGCGTCACTTAATTCACCAAAGCGTCCCTGACGGATAACTTGAGATGCATTAAATGATGTAATACCCTCTTCCACGCTTTGGTATACAACCCCACATGATGTTAATAATACTGCAGAGCATGCCATCATTAGTTTGCTCAACATCTACACTCATTCCTTAAGTCGGCCACCAAAGTATTAAATCTTACGAGGTAAACACTTCCCCTCATAACCAAATGGTGATTCCAATGCTTTATCCCATAAACTTGGTAGAGGCTTACTTTGGTATCGCATCAACTTACCTTGCTGCTTAAACAATAAGATCTCAAGTAATATACCGTTATTATTTGATGTGAATGTATTAATTAAGCCAGTACCATTCTCATAGATACCTTCATAGAAACCTTTTTCACGATCATATAAATGAGCGATATGGTCAAACAATAAATCGGTATATTCTGTATCCCATAATGCCCATATGCCCATCGCACCTTTTACCGCCACTGCCGAATACTGCGGTAGAAACTCGCCGTTCTCAGAGATAGTGTTCCATGCGTAACCGTCTGTATAGATAGTGTCGTAAACAAAATAAGGCGCGCCAGCAAGCTGATGCTCAGTCCGTGCGGTAATGATCCCCGTTGCCTGATATCGCGCTTCTTGTACACGATATATCTGCAGGGCAAACTCAGCCATCCAGTCATTACTATAAGAAGTATCAGGGCCAGAATGATCTGTTGATAAATCCCAACCTAATTCTATACCATCAAGTACATAACTTTCTGTTACCACGTAACTGTGAGCTTTCAATTTACGTGGGTCCCGTGTATCAAAAGGCACATCATAACCATAAAGATTAATGGTATTGTATGGTTCTGGCATCGAAGCACGCTTGGTATCAAAACCCCAAAGCTGGAAACCTTTAGCGGCATACTCTTCATAACCAAGTCGCCCTTCCTGTAGATATTGAACTGGTTTTCCGGGTTCCAATAAAGCACCAAACATAGTGCCATTATCATCAACAATATTACAAAAATTCCAACGTAATACTGCAGAATCAATACTGGTAGCATATTCAGGGTAACGATTTTTAATTAAGTGTAACCAGATCAATAAACGCCCTAAATCCAGTGCTGAATAACCAATCTCACCAGGTTGATTACCATAATCAACTTTACCTGCGTTCAGTGTGTTATAGGCTTTATTCGGCATTTCACCACGAAACAGATCCATGGTATTTAACGTTGTTAAGAAGCGAATAATACGGCGATCAAATTCTTCCTTTTCGATAATGCCTAATTCTAAGGCGCTCGTCATGCCTGCAAGGTAAGATGCCGCATCCCACCAGGTGACTGACGGATAATCATTTACTGCATTAACCAAACCTGTCGACTCTTGGTAGTTATTTTCGAAATATTTCCAAGCAATGTTGGCCATATCCATTTCTTTTTCTGTTAATGCGCCAGTCCTTACTTTTGGCGTAGACCAATGGTTTTTTCTGTCAACAATATCTTCAGAGAAATTGTTATATTTACTACCGCAACCTGAGACCAGTAACCCAGTCAGGCAAGCAACTACTATCCGCATATAGATCTCCCTATAATATGCAAATTATCTCGCTCCAACACGTAATAATTTTCCATTTTGTACATAGGCAAGAGACTCCAGAATAATACCATTGGTATTTGCCGTTATCGCTTGATTTATACGACCATCACTTTCATAACGGCCTGAATACCAACCTTTTTTAATCGAATAAAGCTCTTTCACATCAGCGATTAATCGTTCGGTATAGTCTGTATCATATAATGCGTACCAACCAAACGAGGCTTTAGTCGACAGTGTTTTTAGGTGTGAAGCATCTTCACCAGCATCGGTAATAGCGTTCCACTTTTTACCATCAGAAAACACAGTGTTATAAACAAAATAAGGTGCAACATCAACATTATCCTCACTCACAGCAGTCAGGATGCCTGAACGTTTATAGCGATTTTCCTGCGCTTTGTAGACACGATAAGCAAAAATCTCTGAGACACTATCCGCACCAAACTCTAAACTATCTAAGATATAAGATTCACTCACTACATAGTTATGCGCATGATATTTAGCTGGATCACGGCGATCAGTAGGGATATCCACGCCATCAATCGAAATAAGCTCAAGGTAATCAATATATTTCATTGCATTGAATACATCTAACCCCATTAAAGACAGCGCCTTTGACGCATATTCTTCATACCCAATTCGGCCTTCTTGCACTAATTCTAACCCACCGCCACTTTTCGCTGGGCGAGAGCCAAATAAATAACCTTTTTTAATCAAAGAGCCAACCTGCCAATGATTTAAAATGTCATTAACATGCTTGGTATAATCGGGATATTGCCAAACTAAAATATTTAACGGCACCAAAATACGACCAATATCAATCGCAGACCAACCAATACCTTCAGCTACTGGATTATTGGCATAATCAACCATCTCCAGTGTTTGCGTGTTATAAGCTTTATTCGGTAACTTACCATCAATCAAGGGTAAACGAGCCAGCGTATGCAGTACCTTTTCCATTTTCAAATTGAATTCAGCTTGGCTAACAATATTTATTTTTTCCGCACCAATTAATCCCATCAGATAGGAGGCTGTATCCCACATAGTGGTCGACGGATAACCATCAACTGAATTAACTAAACCAGTATTGGGTTGGACATTATTATCAAAATAACGCCACGCTGTTTTTGCCCACTTATACTCTTCTTCAGTCAAAATCCTACTTTCTCTTAGCGGAATTGGTTCTTCGGTAGTAAATGACAAATTGCCTAATACTTGTGTGTACTCACGAGTTTCAATGGTAAAGGCAATAACTAGCGCAGTTATAAGCCCACCAATAAAGACAAAATGGTGACGCGCCTTGATCAAACTCTGTTTAAACGCCATATTCAAATCCCTCTGCTTTTTGTTCTTGTACTTTATCGGTTGGCGGGCTCCAAAAAGCGGCAGCAATCATGCCCCACATAGCCATCATATTATTGATAATCCAAAAACTATTTAGAACCAAACCGCCAAATGAATAATCACCAAAATAACCTGTCACATAATTTGTCCAAGCAAACCCCATACTAAATAAACTTAATAAGAACACCCCTATTTGCGGTGCTACTAAATGCAAAAACGTGCCTGTTTGTCGTTCTTTTGGCGTAGTTGGAAAACTGATCTTACGACCACGAAGTACTGTCCATAACGCCCGTAGATTAACCGGGAAGAAAGACAGAAAATTGGTTTTACCTTTATAACCAGCAACCCCCCAAGTACCAATCATCATAGCCAGCTCAGCGGTGATAACAAAAGGCAAAAAGTGTAGATAGAACGTCGTATCATAGGCACTCACAGGCGCGAGACTTGTAAGGAAGTAAACAATAGGACACAGTAAAAAGATAATATTCCATACCGCAGAAAGGTTTGACCAAAAGCTAGCGAGATACATGGCTTTTTGCTTTAACGACATACCCCGTTTAAATAACGGATTATCATTCATAAAAATATCGATTGAACCACCAGCGTACTTAAACCTTTGTACAGTCCAGGTTTGCAGATCTTGTGGTGATAACATTTTACTTTCAACTTCGGGGTGCTGCACAGAACGCCAGTTACGTTCTGTATCAGAATGTAAAACTATCGAAGTATAAATATCTTCTGATACATGGAATTTGTAAGGGGTAAAGTCCGTATCAAAGATAATTTCCTGACGTAAGTTATCTGAAATGGTTTTATCTACCGTTTTCTCTTTTGTTAGCTTACGGATCTGCTTTTCAATCTCCGCTTGAGATTTACTAATCTGCGTACTATAGCTACGTAAAGCCGCTTCCATTACTGCTTCTCGGCGATGAATAGAACCAGCACCACAACAAAATGAAGCATTAACCCAGTTTCGGCGTCGCTGTATTACGTCGTAGAACATTTGTGGGTCATTAACAAAAGGGTCTTCACCTAATTTTACCGGCCCATAACATTTTTCAACCAACGTCCCTAAACCATATCCAACACGTCCAATTTTAGTTTGTAACCAATCAGGTAATCTCTGGCCCTCGGGTAGGTCAAAGAACCACTGTGGCGTTTGTACCCAAGCAACATCAGGGTCACGAAAATAACCTAATGTATGCTCCAAAATTGTTGAAAATGGGCGAGTATCGGCATCGCAAATTACAATGAAATCACCATAGCTTTGCTCTAGCGCGTTTTTAAGATTACCAGCTTTAAAGCCTTCATTCGTTTGACGAGTGATGTATTCAATACCATACTCAGCCGCTAATGCAGCCATAGCTGGACGTCGGCCATCATCCAAAATGAAAATCTTAGTTTCTATCTCAAATGGATAAGTGATACTTAATGCATCTTCAATACTAAGACGAACCAAATCAGGGTCTTCATCGTAGGTAGGGAAGAAAACATCAACACAGATTGGACGGTCTTCATCAGTTTCAGCAACGCACTCCGCTATCTTAAAAGGTGGTGATTGTTTCGGTTCATCTTGCGTTTTCCATAAATTAAAGGTAAATAATACCGAACCAATAAACGCGCATGACTCTGCAAATGCTAACGGTAATGAAAACCACAAAGCATCATAATTCAGAGCAAAACTCCAACGCCACCATAAATACCACACACCTAATGTCAGGTTACAGGTTGCTAAATATTGGTATGCCAATTCACGACTAAAACTATATTCAACAGGTTTTGGTGGCTTACGGTGCTCAAACTCTTTGAAATAAAAATCCATCTTCTTAACTCCAAATAACGCTAATTAAAATACGTATGGTGCACGGCCAATAAGCCAATTAAACTGGCGTTATAATCAATTGCAAATTCATTCACTGCGTATGATTTTTCACTATCTACATAACTCATCATTCCTTCACCTTTTGGCGCCACTCCTGCCTGAGCTTTTTCATTTGGCCCGCCAACCATAAATCCAGGCAAACTTATCCCCGTCGCGATACGGTACAAATGATGAAGGTTTCTAACTGCATAAGTACCTGTATTCGTGACAAAGCTCATATTAAAAGCGTTCGCACCAAGTAAATAATCAATTTGCGACTGCACCATACTGCGATAATTATTCGTTTGTAATACCGAATCAGTCGACGCCATTAAAATACCAGCCTCAGCGGTCATTTTGTTTGACCCCCAAATAAACTTTTGATTGGCTATTGCGAAAGGAGCGTTAGCAGCCTGCTCAGAGTAGATCCCAGCTTCTAACTGTAAATCAGTGAGTAAACGTTCAACAATTTCACCAGACGCCGCTTCGATAAGATGTGATATCCCCATAAGAGCTGGATTTTTCCATTCAAAAATAGCGATAAATTTTTTGTCATACAAAGCCTGAAATGCATCGAGATATTTATCTTGCTCTGTACTCAAGTACAACTCTGCTAATGCCCATAATCTGTCATCTGTGTCTGTATCCAAAGATGCTTCATTGTCTTCAGGGTTTTTCATATAGGGGCCAGAACCACTGTCATCACCTTTTTGCCAGTCAATGTATTGCTCTGGCTGTTGCTCTAGGTAACTCCAAGCATGTATAGCCGATTTTAAGTAACTACGGGCAAGTTCTGGACGCTGGTTCTTTAATATTCTTGAAGCAAATGCCATCGTAGCTGCGAATTTAGCCGTTTCAGGAGTGCTGATACCATAAATATAACGGGTCTGTGTATCTTGCCATGGCACCACTTCACCAGGCCACCTTGCACCTGAGACTTTACGATAGACAGCTCCATCTTCACGTTGCATTTTTTCTAACCACTTAAGACCATATACAGCCTCAGACAATATCAGCGGTAATAATTGTTTATTGGCATTGCTGGCATCAAACAGATCAGGAGCTTGACGATAGGCTTCTAATAGACGAGAAACAGTGATTGTCGTTGTGGCAACATATTTGCCATAATCTCCAGCATCGTACCAGCCACCTGTCATATCTAATTGTGTACCTGTTTCATGAAAGGCATCACTGCGAAATATAACTGCATCTTTGGTATGACTTTTAGGTCGGTTCATACCAGTTTCCTGATTGGCAATGACACTGCCTGAACGCTGTAAATACAAGGCTTTAACTAAGCGCTGGCTTAGGCCATGATAAACATTTTCGCTTATTTGAAAGGGTACAGAAGTCATACTGTTACTTTGTAATTGATACCAACCCGGTTCGGTTATGTTGGAAAAATTAATGACACTCAATTCATTGCTCTCGGAGAAGATGTGAACCAGCTCGGTAGTACTCATATTATCGGCAAGTGAAACTAAATTGACTTGCTCTTTAGAAGGACTTAACCAGTACGCCTTTTTATCACCATTTGGCAGATAACCTAGCTGATTAACAACGATTTTTTCGCTGAAAGCCAAACCAGATAAAACCAAATTTAATACTATAACGATGACGATCCTTGCCATAGTTATCTCCTAAAGATCTTGAGGTAAATACTCATTTTTACTAATTACATTATCTTGCTGGTCAAATAACGTTAACGTGATTGCTGTTGATAACCCAGCTACTAACTGATTTTTTAAAACCGTAAACTGGCTGTTCGCCTTAATATTTAGATTTTTTATTTCCCATATGACTAAACTGTTATTATCTTTAATCTGCATTTTGACATTATGGTGATCAGTCAAACTATCATTGATGATTGCAACTGAAATAAGCCCGTCCTCACCCTCACCAACTCGTCGAAAAATAGCTAACAAAGGTTGGTAAGCTTGCTGTAATGCAAAATACCCCGGTTTAGCTTTTCGCTCGACATCAAGTACAGACCAAGTAATTGAATTCCAACTATCATTAAACATAAACTGATAAATAGCCGCTAACCCTAATCCTTTATTTAATCTTAGTTGCTCAACAGCATACTTGGTTACTAATCGTTGATATTCCTGACTATTTATCACAAACTGTGACAAAGATTCACCTTCATTAATTTTGGCTATTTGGAGGGTTTCACGAGGCTGATAATTATGGTAGTTAAGTTGCTCAATTGCCTCAGCAGACAAAGGCCAAGCTGGTTTTTCACCTAACATATCGATAACAGCGTGATAGTCAGGCATAGCTTGCGCACCAAATTCGCTAATAATTGCAGTTTTCGGCTTATTACTATAATCCTTGTAACTGCCTGAGTACCAACCTAACCAAGGGTGTTCAGCGGTATAAGATGCTTTTCTGACAATTCTCGTATCACCAGTCGTTAATAGTTGCTGGTATACGGCTTCCGTTAAATCTATATTCTTATCCGATTGGTAAGACGGGTATTTATACTTCATCCATGTCGCATCCCAAGGCGGTTCATTTTGACCGCACCAAAACGCAATCGACGCATGGTTATATAACATATCTGTCATATCCCGAACCTGTGATACAGCGTCACGAATAAAGTCAGGCTCGTCGCTATAACCCCATTGTAGTGGGAAGTCTTGCCAGATTATCATGCCAAGCTTATCCGCTTGCTGATACAGCGCCAGCCCCGCAACATGGCCATGTACACGAATGCTATTTATATTGGCATGGCGCATTAACTGTATGTCATCAAAATAGTTCTGAGCGCTTACACTTCCTAACCATTGGCTAGCAATATAATTGGTACCACGAATGAAATAGGCTTGGTTATTTACGTAAAACACACCGCTATCGTCATCAAAACGAAATGTTCTGAAACCAATATTTTGCTGACTAAAATCTGATTCATTATCATTAATAAGTGCGCTAACCGTTAGCTTATGTAAATCAGGTGTTCCCCAATCCCATGGCCACCATAATGACCTTTGTGCTGCGGGTAATTGCCAATTAATAGTTTGCTTGCCCTCAATAACTGGGACTGTGATTTGATATTTCTCATCCTTAACGTCATTCTGTAAACTGAATACAAGCGTTATCAATCCTTGGTAATCACTATCTAAGGATATTGCGACATTACCTTGAGTCTGTTGCTGTGTGACATTGATTACCGTCGCGTTAACCTTTACGTTTTCAATCGCAACTAAACCCGTTTTACGCAGTGTTACATCTCCCCATATTCCACCTGAATTACGATCTTGTCCACGATCAGACCAAGCGCCTCCCGGTCGGGTATCATGGTGACTCAATACCCCTTTTATTAAGGTTTTATTCAGTGACCAGTCTGCGGTTAGTTCTTCATTCGGGCTGCTAACGACAACTGTCAATTGATTATCGCCTGCTGTAATCGCGTTGCTGATATCCAGTGAAAATGGGGAAAAATAGCCTGTGTGACGACCCACATCTTGATTATTAACACTTATCTTTGCGGCGTAATCCACGGCAGAAAAATCCAACCAATAACGATGCTCAGAGTCAATTTTTGGTGAAGGGTGGTTATCAATAGTGAATTGACGGCTATAAATAGCCTCCCCGGCGTGTTCAATACCAGAAGATGTCCAATTACTCGGTACACTAACAAGAGATGTAGCCTCTGTACCCGGCCTAGGTTTAATAAGCGTTAATCGCCAGTCACCGTTAAGTGATTGACGATATAGCGTATTACTGGTGTTTTGGAGAGTGCTACAAGAAGCAAGTAAACTAACAGTTAATAATATTAAAACAGCTCTAATTATCACGTTTACCCTATTTATCTCATTTACATTTTCTTATGAAATTCAAATGTGTTTTTATCATCACAACTGGTGTAATTAAGAATATCAGCTAGCCTATCGATGATAATAAAACCACGTCCTGATGTTGTCCAAGTATCCGGTTCATCAAATTTAGGCACGACAAAATCCGCACTAATAGCCGCTTCAAACTCATTCCTGTCCATCGCCTTTCCGTAGTCTGAAACTGACATAACAAACTCAGTGTTATCTTTTAAATAACAAGCGACTTCAATCGGACAACCATCAGCAAACTCATAGGCATGTTCATAGGCATTATTCACTAGCTCAGTAATGCATAACTCTATCTCTTCCATTACATCACGACTGACATTTTGCTCTGAAATGCTTTTATTTACATCTAGAGCAATCTCTCTCGCAACATAATCAGAACTGCTATAGCAATACTTAAATAGTTGCAGAGGGTTCAGCATCGGTTATCGGCTCCTGCTTTATCTCATTGTTGCTTAATTGTTCTCGGATCTGTGGCAGATAAAATGCGACATCATTACGAATTGGAATAGGATACTGAGTTAAACGACGGTCTTTAACGATATTTACAGCCCCCATCTCAACTAATGACTGGCTAAAGCCATCATGACTAATGAAGTAATCGCCAAAAACAGTTTTGCTTTCAATATGGGCTGCGCTTGAGATCTGAATGTAGTCGCTTAATATACTGTGCTTCACAACAGCCTCAGTTTCGACGGTGCAATTAGCGCCAATAACAACAGGTCCTTCAAGAGTACAACCAGGACGGATATCACAACCACTACCGATAATAATTGGTGGCGTAACATTACAATTATTTATATCAAAAACTGTATTTATTCCGACCCAAACATTTGGTTTTACTTGTGTACCTGGAATTGGATAACCAGATACTTTACCATGAAGAATATCTTTAGTTACCTGCCATATGTCATTGATATTACCGACATCTAACCATTGAAAATCCATATCAAGCGCGCAGAATTTGATTTCATTTTCAACCAATAGAGGAAATAACTGGCTGCCAATATCAAATTCTTCATTATTTGGAATGTAATCAAAAATTGCCGGTTCAAAGATATAGATACCAGTATTAATCTGATTAGAAAGCGCATCTTCTAGCGCCGGTTTTTCCTGAAAACAGGTCACCATATCAAAACTATCAGTTACTACTACCCCATATTTTTCAACCTCTTCAGCTTCAACCTGCTTGGTAATAATAGTGGCAATCACGCCTTTCTCTCTGTGTTTACGTACCGCCTCAGTAAGATCTAGATCGATCCAAGCATCACCGCAAACCACAACAAAAGTTTCATCAAAAAAACCTGAAAACTGTTGGATTTTATTCATGCCACCAGCAGAACCCATCGCTTTAGTTGCAAATTTACCGTCACGAATTTCACCTTCATAAGAGTAAGTCAACTGCACATCAAAGTGATGTCCATCGCCAAAGTAATTCTCTATTACCTCGGCTAAATGGCTGGTATTAACTGCAATTTTATCAATACCATGAGATGCAAACAATTGGATCATAGACTCCATAACGGGTTTGCCTAGAATAGGTATCATAGGTTTAGGTATCATCTGGGTAATCGGTCTAACACGAGTCCCTTTACCAGCGGCAAGAATCATTCCTTTCATCACAAACCTCCTTTAAGCATTGACGGCAATAGCATCGTCAACATTTTCATAGCAAGAGATCAACTGATCCATACGTGTTAGTTTTAATAATTCCTTTACTGCTCGTTGCGGATTAACCACGCTCATCTTTTTCCCACGCAGCATTTTATAAGCAGCCATAACTGCACCTAAACCACTGCTATCCATAAAACGAACTTGAGATAGATCGAGCACTAGGTGCATATCAATATTCGGAGATAGTTCTGCTAATTTGTTCCTAAATTCAGGAGCTAAGCGTGCATCAAACCTATCTTCGGTTATGTGAAGAACTGTGCATTGACCTTGGTTGATAATTTTGTGTTGCATGTATGTTTCCCTTTTGAGTAGCCTGTCCATTCCACTGCTAGTACGCTTACATCATCATTGAATTGTACTGATTGTTGCCAATCCCTGACTCTGTCTACGAGCAATTCTGTTTGGGTTGAGGTTGGGTGATGTCGAAAGTCTATAACTGCATTTTTAAGACCTTCTTCTGAAAATTGTTTCATTCCGTATTCAGCTTCAGTTAAACCATCTGAGTACATCCATATTTTATCGCCATGCTCGAGTTGAATGTGCGAAGTTTTATATTCAACAAAGTCAAAAGCACCAACAACAAAGCTGTCCTGGCCGATAAATTCAGCTGTACCAGACTTATTATGTAACCACACTAAAGGGGGATGGCCAGCGACCGAAAAAGACAATTTACCTGTTTTAACATTCAATACCGAATAGGCCATAGTGAAATAGAGCAAGCTTTGCTCATTCGTTAAATAGATACTATTAAGCTGTTTAATAACTTCATGTGGAGGTGTGATCTTATAATATGGCGGGTGTGGAATTACCGTTTTTAACAACTCACCTTTATCACTATTTGCCGTAATACTTTGCTGGATTGAAAAAGACATTAATGCCGACGACACCCCATGTCCCGCGACATCAAATAAATAGAACGCAACATGCTCTTCATCTAATTGCATATAACCTAGCATGTCACCACCGATTTGGGCACTTGGAATAGAGACATAGCTTAATTCAACACCAGTAAACTTACGCTTAGTTGGTAATAAACGTTTTACCAACTCGCCAGCGGATTCCAGATCTTTTTTTATCGTTGCATAAGCACTATCAAGCCTATTATTTTTTTCAACAATTTCATTATGTAATGCCAGCGTTCTAAAACCCGCTTTAACACGCGCATCGACTTCATCAATGTTTGCACTTTTAACAAAGAAATCATCAGCACCTGCATTGATGCCTTCAACAATAGAAGGCTGATCATTTTTACCGGACAATAATACGAAAAAAATATAACGCTTATACTCTACAGATTTCAACTTAGTACAAAGTTCAATACCGTTCATATTCGGCATCATCCAGTCACTCAATACAAATTGGATCTGAGGGTTATCTTGCAGGATAGTTAAGGCTTCAAGACCATCACGCGCAGTCATTATATTGTAACCACGTTTCAGCAGGGTCTGCTCCCATACCCATAGCATAGCCAGATTATCATCAACTAATAAGATATCTTTCATTTGCAACATGACCACTCTAATAACTGGATTTTTGAATGAAAATAGCTATTTCTATCAACACCCCCTTTTATAGTTCAGTCTAGTTAGGCTATTTTAAGCTGCAGATAAATACATTTAAAGTTTGATCAAGCCCTCAAATATCAGTGATATATTTTTTTTAACTTGATGTTATTACAGTATTAATAGGACGATATATAGATTATTTACAATGCAGGTTTGAAATTATATTGATGAACAAAATATTATACCTGTGTTGTACTTTTAGTTACCTGACACACGCCAACGAATACCAAACAGAAGCAGCAAAGCGGGCTCCGTCACCAGCTTCAGCAAACATAACAAAATCGAAACACGTTGAAAAAACAGTGGATGACAATGAGTCAGAATTAATCTGGCAAGGTGTGATGAGTTCATTTGCTTTGCCTTTTGATACATGGGAATACCAAGAATCAAGCAACAATAATAATTGGCTACACGGTCTTAGTGGGAATGTAGCGCTCAGTTTTCCACTACTTAAGACAGAAGCTGCTAATCTACCACCCGATGTGACCGCAGGGCCGAGCAATACCAATGCCACCGCAACTTTGTCATTAAAATATAGTATTGTAGGGAACTGGTTCGTTGCAGGGACTGTTTATTACTATATTGATCAAGAGCAGCAACAGCCTTGGAACCCCGACTTTACTTATGTATTTGGATACAGTGATTGGCGCCCATACACAGTAAGCCTTATGTATGCTAACTATGGTGGTAATCGCTTTAAATCTACGCCAGATCAAGCTGTCACCAATTTTGACCAAGGTACGTGGTCGCTTGGCTGGAAGTTCCCTATCACCAAACCTTTTGTTAATTGGTTATCTTTTACTGATGAAGGTGCGATTGGTTGCCAAACAAATTATAACTACACTAAAGAATATTTTGATCTTGCATCAACAAGCTATAAGGCCAACCACCAAACCATAAGTCTTGGCTGTAAGTATGCGATTGTTGGTAATTGGTATGTTAACGCGACAGCATTCTATTATTTTGACAGTGAGCAAAAGCAACCTTGGAATCCCGACTTCACTTATGGGTTTGGTTATTTTGATTGGCATCCTGGCACTATCACACTGCAATATAATAACTATTCAGGTAATAGATGGAATTCAGCTGACCGCGCTGAAGGTACTGGTCGATTTATTGATGGCTCAATTTCAATATCTTATTCATTTAGTTTTTAATCGCCTCACGCTTTAAGCCAGCTGAAGATGTGAGTTAGTCAGTAGATAATTAACCATCTAAGCATAACTTTCTATTTTGTACCGTAATAAGGCTATCATTTGAGATAACATAGAAATAATAATCATCTTTCATTTCATTTGACTGAATGTATGTGCGGATATGGTTCAAAATACTTTTAGCTTCATTGTAGCGGTATAAGTACGCCTTATCGCATTCATTCATTACATCCAAATCAACTTGTAAACGATTAAACTGATTCATTAATCCATCAACTCGAGTCACATGAACCGCTTCTTTAGCTTCATTAGCATAAAGTACCTCAAACTCTGCTTTTTTCTTCTCCCAGGCTTCTACATCGCCCACTCGCGCCGCAACCTGTGCTTCTTGTTTCTGCAGACGAGCTGACTCAAGTTGTAGTTGATCACGCACAATCGCAAGTCCAGCTTGCTCAGCTTGGAGTATTAATTGCTGCTCAGTAATACTTTTATCTAATTCACGCTGAAAAGAACTTCGTAAGTATTTAATATCCCTATCTTTACGCTTCAACTGCTTGCCTTGATATGATAATTGTAATTGTAACTTATCAATAACTTTACGCTGAGAATCTATTTCCTGCGTTCGTGCCAAAACGGTTTCCGTCAGCTGATCATATTCCGCAGTTAATACTTGCTTCGAACCTTGATTAACTAACATTAATGAACTAATTAACTCTTGTTGCTCAACAATGAAGCTGCTTTTAGTCGCTAATAATTCTTTGTCTACATCACGCTGCAAATACAGCCAAGCAGTACTACCGATTAACCCCAAGAAAACGGTTGTAGTTGTCACCACTGATGCCAACGCTTGATTCATCGGCATTGATAATCTATTTTGCTTTCCTTTCATCCCCACTCCCTATCAAGCAACATATAATTGCTTCGTTTTACACTGTGGACAAAAATAAGACTTAACATGAATTTTCGAATTACAACTTTGACAAATCATATGCTTACGATCTTTACTTAAATAAATACAGATAACACCAATAGGACCCAATACGTAACCTAATAAAATACCAGCAACCAGGTTGCCTTTTTGGTAACCAATATAAGTCGATAATAAGAAAAAAAATAAATAAAACCCTAACCAAAATAGCATGCAACATCCCTATAATTAGGTTTATCTGAAATACGAATAAATAAGGGCGATAAAAGCTAATACTTTCAAAAGTATAGTAAACAAAATAGTACATTTTAATTAAATTCAGTGATTTAAGATCAAGCTCACGTTTATGATTACCTGCTAAAGAAGATCGTAGGTAAAATTAAATGTCTATTCTAATATCGGCATAATCAAGCTTTGTATTTCTGCTAATTATGAGGGTTTTATATATGCCAAAGGGGTATTTATATTAGAGCTTAATCTGAGATATACCGTGCTTTTGGGGATCTTATGTTGCCTTAGTCTCCCCAGCTTTGCAGACTTAAAGCAAAGCAACCAAAATAACGAACCTGAAAAATTAAGTTTTTATGGGGGGAGAGTTGTACCTCACATAGAAAAAAATGAAAACAATCAAATCAGCGATCCAAAGCAGCAAGATTTAACCTCAGTGCAACGCCGTGGGGTTCACCCGAATACCCAACCAAAAACAATCATTAAACCCCAACTAAATGTCGCGATAGAAACAGTAAAAGTAGTCGTTAATGAAGTCATCGATAATGCTGACATTAGCGCATCTCAGCCTAAAATAGTGAACAAGCGCTCTAAAGTAGCACTGAGTAGAGAAGAGTTATTACTCGCGAAGAAAGCACAATATTATATCGAGCGTAATTGGAATCCAACAACAGGATTGATCGACTCAGTACAAGGTTATCATCACACTACGCTTTGGGATATTGCCAGTGGTATTGGTGCTATTCTGGCATTAGAAAAACTAGGACTAATTTCTATATTTGATTCGACAGCACGACTATCTAAGACACTTAAAAAAATAATAACAATGCCTTTATACAACAATCAATTACCGAACCGTGAATACATGACAACCTCAGGATTAGCTTCGGGTAAGTTAAGTGATACAGCATCGAATGGCAATGGTTGGTCTGCATTAGACATTGGGCGATTATTAATTTGGCTAGAAATAACCAAACATTACAAACCTGAACTTAAACCACTTATCTCACTCATCACAGATAAATGGCAACTTGAAAAGGCAGTCCATAAACAAGATCTATATGGTGAACTAAGCACAAAAAAAAGACAATCATACCGCCAGGAAGGTCGCTTAGGTTATTTGCAATATGCTGCACAGGGTTATCAATTTGCCGGGCTTGATGTGTCGTCCGCTTTTACAGATAAAAATACCCAGCAAATTTCACAAGACAATATTAAGTTATACATAGACCAACGTAACCTGCCTTTTTTTACTAGTGACAGTTACGTATTACAAGCTATCGAGTTAGGCTCTCCAACGGTATGGTGGAACCAATTAAAACCTATTTACCAGTTACATAAACAACATTACCAGCAAACTAACAACCTCTGGGTATTTGCTGAAGATGCCATGAACAGAGCACCTTGGTTTTCCTATAACAATATCAATATTTATGCTCAGCCATGGTTAAGCACAACAACTAATGGTAAAAAAATATTAAACCCACAAACATTTAGCAATAAAGTCGCCTTCGCATTTAGTGTTTTATTTGATGATGAATTTAGCCAACAGCTCGCTGATACCGTAATTCAAAATAGCCTATTAGAACAAGTCATACCAACAGGGGTATATCAAGATGGTAGTAATAACACCGCATATAATATCAATACCAACTCCCTTATTTTGGTTTCGCTATGGTATAAGTTACGTGGTAATGTTGCAATTCATCAAGATTTTAGTGATCTAGATCACGAAAATCAATAGCGCTGCTATACTTCGCTATATCGAAATTATTGCCCATTGGAACCCCATGCTATCACCAGCCTTAAGTCACAATAAAATTTATAGAGTGTTGCTTATTTGCGGTGCAATACTTCCAAGCCCTGCGTTTGCTCAAACGTCTAACTTTAATGATCCACTTACAGCGCCTAATTCCGCAGTATGGTGGCACTCAAACGGTTGGAGCAACGGTTTTCCGTTTACCAATAGCTGGGAAGACGAAGCAATTAGTTACAGTGACTCAGGTATCGCGATAAGCCTCACACCAACAAACTACCCCGATACCGGCTACCCTTACCAGGCAGGTGAACTTCGCAGTCAAAATTTTTACGGCTACGGCTGTTTTGAGATCGAAATGAAACCAGTTGCCAAATCTGGCGTTGTGTCTTCATTTTTTCTTTTTGCTGGTCCCTTTGATAAACCAGCAAACGGCAACGGGAAGCATAATGAAATTGACATTGAGTTTCTCGGTAAAGATACCAACGTTGTACAAATTAACTTTTGGACCAACGATGATCGCTATGAGTTTGCCCATGAATATATGATACCCCTAGGTTTTGATGCCTCCGAAGCATTCCATCGTTATGCTATCGAGTGGCAAAAAAAATCTATTTCTTGGTATGTCGATGGTCAACTTATGCATAAAGTCAAACATGATAGAAGCGATCCAATCCCTCAAGTCTCAAGCAGTAAACTAAGAATTATGGCAAATGTATGGGCGACAGATAATCGCATATCCGATTGGGCTGGTTATTTTGAAGCCGGAGACTTCCCAATTACAGCCCACTACCGGAATGCAAGTTTCAAAAGTAGATCAACATGTGATTAATCCCAGTCTTCAGCAACAAACTGGAGCAATAATTCATCATTTTGATACATATTCAAAAATGGCCACTCTACCTGTAAAGCATTCACCTTACCCAATGTTTGATGTAGTTTTTGCTCTACCGCATTGGCTTTTGGATCTGCACAAGCCATTAGTGTTGAACCAATAGGACCTAACTTGAGTAATGAATTATTCAACTCTGTTGCTTCAAACAAATGCTGAACCTGACCAAACATA
>Ga0209395_1003429_pt1 | contig 19625 bp, 16 predicted proteins | sample GOMGulsemesocosm_3_FD_184635 | JGI IMG/M metagenome (GOLD analysis project Ga0209395, IMG submission 184635) | Methane-oxidizing microbial communities from mesocosms in the Gulf of Mexico - GOM9D Gulf of Mexico (SPAdes) (version 2) | ecosystem: Environmental > Aquatic > Marine > Cold seeps... | reverse complement strand
ATCTGTTAATTCAAAACTAACCAACGCCTCTTTTTCGGTACTGATCCTGCTTTCTTGGCCATTAATAATAATGGCCAATTTATGTATACCTAAATGAAACACGCGGGTGCTGATCACTTTAAAACTTTGGTGTCGAGTTATCTGTTCCTGCGCATTCGCGGCAATCATTCGTTCACTAATTTTAAAGACTTTCCGCGCTAAGTTTCCATTCTTTTTTAGATAATACAGTCCGTACTCCAAACGTAATTTTTGGGCATGATGGCTGGTATTTTCAATCGAGAAGTTAAACGTAAGCTTATCGCCTACTTCCACTATTGGCGTTGCGATCGCCATTGCAGTTAGCTTTATTTGGTCTTGCTTAAAGCCAAACAACGCCATGATCTCTGGTTGTGCTTGCTTGAGTAATGTACGGCATGCATGTTTGATTAATTTGTCTGTCAGTTCATTGTTACCTAACCACTGCGTTGCAACTCGCACCACAACATCACTGTTATCTTTAGCAATATCATTAAAATTATTGGCCACACTGCGTCTAACAACCTCACATTCATCCTGCATTAATGCAGTTAAAATAGGTAACAAAGGCGCCGGATCATTCTTTAATTCCGGCAGTGCCATCGCCCAGGGTAATCGCGGTCGTGAACCTTCACTAGCTAAACGGCGTACATGTCGACTTTCGTGTTTAGTCCATGCCAACATCTGCGCAAGCATTTGTGTTGAATAACGTAAAATAAACGGTCGAACCGCAAATTCACAGCTAGTATATTGGGTTACAAATTCAAAGCCATCTACAGCACTGTTGTAATCATCAAGGCCATACATTTCGATGTAAGCTGGCAGGAACATAAATTCAATGCTTTGTTCTTTAATTCCCTGTTCTCGTAGCTCATCAATAATACTTTTCAGTGCGACAATAGCATCACCAAAATCTGCTGGCATAAAGTGGTGTAAAACTTCAGCTGTATGATGCATGCGCTGCTTGAGTTCATATCCCGCAAAGTGGTCATTAAAGATCAACTGGTTAAATTTAACCGAATCAAACTCAGGTAATACCTTGGTTAATACACCCGATAATTGGTCATAAAATGCAGGGCAATAAACGTCTTTAAATAACTCAGCCATAAGTAAATTCTCATCCTAGTAGAAGTCAACGCGGGGTTTATGAAGCTTTATTGATAAAAACTATATAGGAAGTGCGGAGGAATTTAAACTATCGCAACATGACAGGATCCAAATAATAGATAAATCAATAATTAATTGAATCATCTGTTTATCCTGTGTATCTTGTTTTCATTAAATAAGTAAGACGATTTTTATCGTAAATTACGGCGATAAGCTGTTATCAGTCTTGGGGTATTTTTAAATGAATAGCATCGATAAATTTGTAAAAAATTGGGGCAGTAAAAACGCCATGGTTCCAATTAATAGCCATGAAATTGAAGAACTCGAATCAAAGTTAAATGGTATTTTACCAGACTCATATAAGTATTTAATATCTACCTATGGTTTGGTTCACACGCCAAATGTATTAACTAAAATTTGTGATTTGAATTCCGATATTTCTGAAGTACAAGATTTCTTAAGCCTAGAAGACGTGTCTTCATTATCACAGTTATATGAAATGAGCGGTATGCCCAAGGGCCATATTTTGTTTGCATCGGATTGTAAGGGCAACATGTTTTGTTTCAAACTTAGCGATTGTAAAAATCAGCAAACAGATATTCCAGTATGGTTCTTTAACTATAGTGCATGTACCGTGACACAAGTATCAAATTCTTTCATAGAATGGCTAGATGAGTTCAATGAACTTTAAGATAGCAAGCTAGAACATATTTGCCGAACGAATGATGCCGAACGAATGATTATATTCAATATTTTTACATTAAACTCGCGTTATCTCAATTATGAGCATAAAGGCCTAACCATAGGTAAGGCGCTTCAGTTCGTAGTTCAAAGTTCAAATATCAAATATCAAATATCAGCCCTTCCTGATGCATCATCAGCTGAATAGATTCACGTTGGAGCATGGCTTGCAGGTGGCGGCGTAGGTTTGGCCAGTCCTGTGCACGACTGCCATATCGGTGGCTCCAGTAGGCAACCATAAACAGATGGAAGTCTGCTCCGCTTAGCTTATCACCGAGAAGCCATGGACCTTTGCTGCCCAGCTCTTCATCGATGATACCCCAGCAACGGCTCAGCTCTTGGGTCGCCTTATCCACCACTTGAGTCAAATCAGAATCGCCACCGACATAGTGCTCCGGATGGGCCCAGCGGTTAGCAGCTTCCTGCAACGTATTCGACATCCAAGTAAGGTATTGGTAATAATGGCCTCGTTGCGGCGAATGCAGTTCAGGCGCTAAACCAGCATCAGGGTGCTGATCAAGTAGGTACATCAGGATCGCTGCCGATTCATAGATGATCTCACCCCGGTGCTGTAATGTAGGCACCTTGCCGTTCGGGTTTATCGCTAGATACTCTGGCGTACGCTGCATACCTTTAGCCAAGTCGATCTCGATCAATTCATAGGCTACGCCCAGCTCTTCTAGTACAGCGTGAGTGGCCATGTTTGCTCCACCGCGATCCCAATACAAAGTATAAATAATATTTCTCCTTTTGTGCATGACGATTAAGTAGGCTATAGCTTTTTTAAAAGTTAGCTAGTTTATTCAAGTTTCTGGTTGGGTGGTTGGCTATTCTATGTGCATATTCATTAAGCAGGAATTCCCCATGAAACAGACATTAATTACTTCAATTTTAATCATTGTTGCGCTAATAACCGTACTGGCTACCTTTATACACGGGAATATCGCAGATATATCAATATTCCATGGCTTTATTTTACATCCCGTCTTTTTATTAGCTGGGATGTCTTTATTTGCATTGGTTATAGAGCAAAGAAATAGTCAATAATTTAAAATGCCTTCAGTGTAACAAATTTGATTAAATAGAAACGAACAACCAAAACGTCTTTATGTTTTGGTTGTTGATCTAGACCCGAGGGCTAAGAACTAAAAAAATTAAAACGATATTGATACAAGCGTTCAGCTTTATAAACTTGCCAAGCCTCATCACTCATCGTTTGTTTTGATGTGTTACGTTCATTAGCAAGTGTGGCTTCTAGTTGATTTAATCCTTGCTGATAATCACTTATTTCTTGCTCTTGCGCATTAACTTGCTGTTCTCGGTTCGAAATAGATAGTTGCTCATTGGCTGTTAAGTATTGCGAAGCCAGTTCATCCTTAATCCTAGCAGTTTCATCTTCAGGCATAGAGGTGGGGATTAATTTCAGCGCTTCTTCATATTTGGCAGTATCAGAGCTTAACGAAAAACTATCTAAATCATCGCCCCGCTCTTCCAGCATTTGGTTATATTCGTTAATGAAATCATCCGCATTCTGCGTTTGGTTGAAACGATTATCTGAATCAGATAACGATAAACGATAGTCATAATAAGCGTCTTGTGGCTGGTATAACAGTTCAGCATCCCCAGTCCATACTTGCTCACGAATCGCTTTAACGTTAGCGATTTTATCTGCTAAACTCGTCTCCTGACTGATTAATAACGCCCCCATCAAACGCTGTTCCTCTTGTTGATTTTCAGGGAAATTAAGCAATAACTGATAACGACGTTCATCAAGTATCAACTGCTGTTCGGCTAGCAATTCATCGCAATTGTTTTGCTCGCTACACTGCAGCCAAAATGACGTTATAGCAATAATTAACCTCTGGCCTTGCCCTGACTGTAATAAAGTCTCTTGCGCAGGCATATCATCCTTAAATTGTATCTGTTCTGTAGTTTGGTTCGATACTGAAGCTATCGGCTGCACTTTTTCATCCACAGTTTCTGATAATACGGGGATAACTGCTTCAGACCTAACCGAGTTGAGCTCATTTTCATTGGTGATGAAGAAATAAACGCTGCCAATAAAGGCAACGCTTATTAATAATAACGGCAACCGCATTAACGGATCTCAGCTTTAACAGGGAAATGATCGGATAGATTCCAATGTTTCCATAAGCTAGCAACCGTTGTACGCGGTACCTTGACTGTGTTTACGTTTTCAGTTCGCTTGGCAAATTCATTACTGACAACAACATAATCAAGATATTCGATATTTTCACCACCCGATAATGCATTACCTGCGTAGGCATTAATACGCGGATCAAACGTTGATTCTGTATAACCAGCATATTGCGGTTCATCAGCACTCAAATTGGTAAACATCTGCTGATAGTCTGTTGGGAATTTACGCTTGTTCACATTAAAATCACCACCATAAACGACTGTGTCTGTGGCTGAGATATTCTGTGTATGAGCAAATTCTCGGATCTGACGGAATTGACGCTGGCGGTAATCGCGTGCGGTATCAGTATCGAACGACGCGGTATGTGTGGCGAATACATGGTATGCCTTACCACCTTTAATTACTTCGGCATAATTAACGCCTTTATCTGCAAAGCAGTCTGTACCTGAACAATCAGGATAAACATATTGCCCTTCATTAACAATCGGATAACGACTTACAATTGTGACTCCACCATCGTAGATATTCACCCCAGATTGATCTAACATTTTAGTTTGGTACGGGTACTCCTTGGCAAGATCACGCAAGAATGCATCTCGACCAGAAGCAAATACTTCCTGTAGCATAAGTACATCATAGCCTTTTAGATGTTTCGGAATCTCCTGAAAACGATCACCTATGTGTTTGGCCACCACAGGCAGAGCCCAGACGTTATATGACATTACTTTAAGAATATCGGCATCATTGACAGCTTGCTCATCAATTTTTTGCGGGGTGATACTGTAATAAATATCATCATAACGGCCCGTCGCGCTTGCTTTAAAAGCAATCTCAGTACTGCTGCTATTACTATTATATTGAGATTGATAACGATAAGTTTCACGGTCATCCGCCCAGTTCAAGCTCACATCATTGCTACTAGCGCCATGTTCAAGTGACGATTTATACCAGTATCCTTTCATTTGTTGTAACAACGACAGCGACTCACCGTTTTCATTAGTAACAAGTGTTTCAAATTGATAGGTAGCACCAGATTTAACCCCTTCCCAACGATTAAAACTTAATACCATTTTGGTTTCCCATGGCTTAAGTGTCTGTACATGCTGTTGCCATTCACCGCCTTCTTCAAGTAGATCTGAGCCCGTATGATTTACTTGAATCGACATTGCTTGATTAGAATTATTGGTCAGGTAGATATCACTGTCGGCAAGTGCAGATGCACTCATAACACAGGTAAGGCAAGTAGTTGTTATCGCATTTTTTAGTATATTCACATCAAATCCTTTGATTGTTGTTTTAGCGAATCTGAGGTTAAGTTAAGAATATGACATTTTAAATACAATAATATTAAATACTTAGTTTAAATCACAACTAACTATAAATTACGATAATAAGTGTGATGCTCGATTGTAAACACTAAATTAACGATTAAAGTTGGCATTAAAAATGACCGACATATTAGAAATATAATTCTATTTTCAATATAGCTAACGATGATAGCCACGTAAGATTGAATGAACAAATCGAGAGTCAGCAATGTTATACCGCATGATTACCTCGAAAGACGTAAGCTATTTGCATTAAATTCAAAAAAGTATCTGTTGTTATGACATTTTTTTCACTGAAACAGTTTATAATGCTGTCAAATTTCCCCTTAAATCTATAAAGCAGACGGAGAATCATGAGTAAAGTTTCTATCTTTTTAAAAGGCATGGCGATGGGTGCTGCAGACGTAGTGCCTGGCGTATCAGGCGGTACAATTGCATTCATTACCGGAATTTACGATACTCTGTTAGGTAGTATTAGCCGAATTACCCCAAGCCTTATCGGTATGATCAGAAAGGATGGTCTAAAAGCAGCTTTTGATTACATCAATGGTACATTTCTGATTGTGTTGTTTGCGGGGATTCTGACGAGTATCTTTACGCTAGCGCGTGTTATCACATGGATGTTACATACCCACCCTATTCCACTGTGGTCTTTCTTCTTCGGTTTAATCATCATCTCGGTAAACCACATGTTTAAGCAGGTAGAGTTCTGGAAAATAAGCCGCTTTGTGGCAGTACTTTCCGGTATTGCCTTTGCTTATAGTATTACCGTACTGCAACCGCTAAACTTTGAACCAACATCACTGAATATCTTACTTGCTGGATCAATTGCGATCTGTGCCATGATCCTTCCAGGTATTTCAGGTAGCTTTATTCTCCTTATGCTGGGCATGTATACACCAGTCCTGACTGCGGCGAAGTCTTTTGACATCGTCACATTAGCAACGTTTGCGTCTGGTTGTGCAATTGGCTTACTGACATTCTCGCATGTGCTGACATGGGTACTAAAACATTACCGCGATATCGCATTGACGTTTTTAACCGGACTCATGATTGGTACACTTGGTAAAGTGTGGCCTTGGAAGGAAACGTTAACCTGGCGCACTAATTCAAGTGGCCTTGAAGTGCCATTGCTAGAACGCAACCTTTCACCATTTAGCTTCGAGCAAGTAACAGGGCAACCAGCATTATTAGCGTATGCTATCGTAGCTATGCTTGCAGCTATGGCACTTATCTTGGCATTAGAAATGACTGCTAAAAAGGCATCTTAGAAATACCAATTTAGTCGCTAGAAAAAATAAATACGGCCGTTAAGTCGGCCGTTTTACTCACGCTGTCGGCAATCAGTTTCAATTTAACAGAACTACTATTATTTCCTATTTCTTTGCAACTCTTTACTCAATAAACGTTGAGCCATACGTTCTGCAAAATTAGCCGGATTAGTGAGGTCCATACGACTTAACAATTGCTGGATTTCTTCAGTTGGTTTTGTTGCCGTAAGTCCTTGCAGCATTAACTTGAACTTACCCCTTCTAGACTGCCCTTTATTTTTCAAAGACTTTAATGCCTTCATAAGTTTCAATTCAGCATCGGTAAAGCTACTGCCCTGTGGAAATTTAGGAAATACACCTTGTTGCTTATGCTTGTTGCAGAGCTCTGCAATGGCTTCCGGTATATTATTACAGAATTCTACTGGAATTTCGTAATTCGCAGCGACTTTACCTGCGTCTTTTGCTTGTTGAAGTAACTGAGGTTGAAACCGTGAGTCTGCAATCTTAATTAATTCTGTATAGACAATATGATCAGGTTTGCTTCGTAGATCTGCAATACCATATTCAGTTATCACAATATCTCGCAGCTGACGAGGAATAGTGTTATGCCCATAGTTAAACAATACGTTGGATTGAAGTTTACCATTCCGCACGCAGGTACTGCGTAATTTAAGAATGGAGCGGGAATCTTTCATTTGATGAGATTGAGCCACAAAATTATACTGGCCACCGACACCACTAACCACTTGGCCATTTTCTAATCCATCGGAGATCACGGAGCCATCAAGTGTCACCATCATTGCAGAATTAAGAAAGCGAGCTTCTTTACGTTGCATCGCTTTAATTTTTTGATCACCCAAGAAATGATCGTACAAATCATTCACATACTTCACACTTGTCATACAGAACTTAGTATGATCTTCTTCAGTCATTGCATTGAGTGCGTTATAAAATGATTTAGGACCGATAAAGAAAGCACCGTGCATAACAATGCCGCCTTTAAGCTTATTACCGAGGCAATGCTTTTCGATCCACGCAAGTGTACTTTCTTGACTCAAATCTGCAATACGAGTTTCATCATGACTGAATAAAGTACCTTGGTATAGGGTTACAGCAGCTTTAAATACCCCTAGTTTTTGTAAATAAGCCACATCTTTAGTGGTTAGTACTGTTGATATAGCTTTATGCTTTAGTAAAGCGGTAAGCGTATTGATACTAACATCTGTGGTTATCACTTTGTCATTCAGCAAGGATTGTAATAATACATCAGAGAAAACTTGGCGTGTTAAGATCCCGGCTTGATACAAATGCATGAAACCATCTACCATTAACTCACTGCATCCGTATAAACCTTGACTGAAAATACTTCTATCACCGACTTTAGCCACGATAGGAAATTTATCTGCAATTTTTAAGTCATTGAAAATTTCATTATATCGTTCATTATTTTGGTGGCGGAGTAACAAGCTATAACTTAGTGCACTACAGAGTGAACCAATGCCAAGCTGGAGTGTTCCACCATCTTTAATCAAACTACTCGCATAAAACCCAATCATATGATCTGCGTTTGAAATAGCATCTTCAGGAGTGGCAAATAATGCATAATCTTTTTCTTGGCTTTCTAAGATAAAATTAAATGTACTTGCACTGACTTCAGCATCGTTACGCATAAATGGCATATTAGAATTAACTTCCCCCACACAGACAAATTTTCTGCCTTCTGCGACCTTTAACTCTTCTAACACAGGGAGCATATCTAATGCTAAATCTGAGTTACTGCAAAGGCTATATGTAGTGACGTCATCAACTTGTCGCTCGGCAACAACTTGTGCAACAACGTTAACCCCTTTATCAATTAAATCACGAACAGCATGGGTATAATTGGTACTTGTGTAATTGAGCTGCTGTGCGTTATTTATAAAACTACCCGCTTTAAAGAAGAATTCAAAAACCGTAATATTATCGGGTAATGTTTTGTTTCGAATATCTTTCATATAATCAAGTTCTTGCACATCAGCAAAATGGCGACTGACAAATGGGGCAAGAAATTTATTTTCAAGATCTGTTTTAGCGCGGGGAATTTCCAACGATATAGCTGTTTCAATTTGCAACGTGATACTTGGATCAGCCTTTGCTCGTTGATATAACGCGTTGCTAAACGTAATAGCTTTGCCAATTGCTATCGGCAGTCCCAAGACAATATGGTTTCCAACTTCAGCAAGTACGGCATCAACTAATTTCTCGACATCGTTTAACCTAACGGCTTCGGGTTTATTTGTGGTTTTATTTGAATCTAAAACGACTTGTTCTGATACTGTTTTTGCTTCGACTTCTAATACAGACATTATTATATCCTTCTAATAAGCGGCAACATTAGGGCTTCACAAAAACACCCAATTAGGGATATATTAGGACTGATTAAACGTGTCAGCAAGTCATATTTAGAGGGAATGCTCCATTTACACTTTAAAAAACGCAATAACAGAATGTTAAGCTTAAGTTAATCATCGTTTAGTGTTTAAAAAGGCCTGTTTTAGATGTTAATGAGAGTAAAGCATTGAAATCAAGTGAAAAATAAAGCACTTACACTAACGCAATAAATAGTTGATTTAAATCAACTAATAGCCTCAACCAACGTTGTAGCATATTACAGATATATGGTTAACAAGTTAAAATTGGTAAATCAGCTAGATTCTCCTTGATGGCCTGAGTTAATCCCTCTCCCGATTCATTACCTACTTTTCTGTTCCAAATTACCAAAATCTATGTTGTTGTGATACTACAGAGTATTTACCTTTCATTACGACGCAATCAAGAATAATCATATTGCGACACAGATAACAAACAACCACAAAACACCTACAAATAGGTATTAAACATATGCTAAATTAATACTTTCTGCGTTTTAACGAGAGTTTAAATGAAAGCAAACATACAACAACAGAGAATCGATACGACTATAGTCCGAACTCACGCGCTACTGCATATGGCTAAATTGATTCATAGTATTCGAGGTGCAAGTCCACAAGGTATTAGCTATTTAGAACCCACCGTCGACCTTGCTGCAATTCGCCATAAACTCGATCAACTTGAAAGTCAGTACTACGAGATGCGAAAAGATGACTCTAATAACAAAGATTATGATAGTAACCAAGATAGCTTAGTTAACACAGTTGAGAATAAACATGAGGTTAACTCACTAAAAGCAACGAACAACAAGTATGTTTGGCATTATAAAGAAGCTATATTACTGCCCTTTATTCCCAATAAACTGGCCATTATTGGTGCTGGTATTGATGCCATTGAAATAGCAACTATCTATCAATCCCTCGGTACTAATGTTGAAATCTTTATTACTGGTGATGAAGTTTTTCCTGAACTAGACAAAGACATCAACAAAACCTTTCAACGTTATGTAAAACGGCTTTTCAAAATAAAACCACAATCAGCAATAACTGCCTTTAATTATATTGATGATCGAGTTCAGCTATCTGTCACCAGTAAAAATAAAGCATTGCCTGATTCTGATTATGACGCGGTATTTGTTGCTGATGATAATCCGCTACAGGATAATTTATTAAACCAGCCCTTCATCGCCACCAGCTTCCCGACAGTTACCTGGTTAGGTTGGACAGAAAAACAACTTACCGACAGTGACTTAAATTATAAAGTGGTGAATATTCCGTGGCGATCACTTGGTCGAGCTAACACAGATGTAAACACCAATGGCTTAACTAAACTGATCTTTAATACCGACAACCACGAATTAATCGGTGGTGGCATGATAGGTAACAATGCTGATGAGATATTTGGTGAGGTTTGTTTAGCGATACATAAAAAGTTCACGGCAGAAAATATAGCCCATACCGTTCATGCGCACCCTACCTTACATGAATCAATACTATTAGCTGCAGAGGTGTACCTCGGCACAGCGACTGATGTACTGAACCAGGAATAGACTGACTTAAAGCCAAGCTACTTCAAAATGAACAATCTGCAAGGTTAAAGTAGAGCATATTCAATACTTACTCCTTAGGTGCAGCTGCAACATTGGCGTTAATTAATTCACACAAAATAACAAGCTTGGCTCTTAACGCCAGTGCCTCTGCTTGTTTGTCAGCCGTGTCTTTAGCATTTGCGACTATCGGCCAACCAATATTTAGCCTCAGGCAGTTTTGATAATATGCAAGGGTGGTAAATTCACTACCAGCACGAAATGATACGTCTTGTTTTAATGCTTCACTAAGTACGATATTACTGTCCATATTATCAAGCTGTAACCAAATAACCATGCCCCCTTCCGCCACACTGATTTTAGTATTATTAGGCAACAACTCTCGCAATAAACTATGATACTGCCGTGCATGAGACGCCAAGGTTGTAGTTAACTTCTTCAAGTGTTTCGCATATTGGCCAGTATTAATAAACTCGCAGACCGTATGCTGGACGATATTATTGACCCCAAAAAACTGTACATTTCGTAGCTGTAAATAGTCATCAAAAAAACGACCCGGTTCACACCAACCTAAGCGATATCCCGCTGCAATCGTTTTCGATACCGAGCTACACCACAATACCCAGCCTGATTTATCCCAGTATTTAATCGGTAACGGCGTGATATTGGAATAACTTAGTTCCAAGTAAATATCATCTTCAATTACAGGTACTTGGTAATGCTCGGCAAGCTCAGCTATACGCTGCTTTTGTTGATTACTCAAACAAAACCCTTGTGGATTAATATGGTTTGCACTGAATAGACAGGCTGAGATACCCATGGCTTTAAGTAGTTCTTCAAGTTGATCTAAATCGAGCTGAGCCTTGTAACAAGGTATCTCAATTACTAACCTACCCATGTTCTCCAATAAGTTCAGTAATCCACTAAAGCAAGGCGATGACACGGCAACCGTATCCCCTGGATTAGTAGTGATCTCTATAGCACTGCGAACAGCATCAATGCAGCCATTAGTGATGACTAAATTATCTGTATTTAACGGAAAGTGTTGTTGTGAAAAATGATTGGCCAAAGCTGTACGTAACGCGATATCACCTTGATAATCGGGATAAGCAAACAGGTCTGAACCGGCACGTTGATTAGCACGTCGTAAGCATCGGCTCAAGGTTTCTTGTGGTAACAGAGCAGCAGGCAACTGCGCGGTATAGAAAGGACCACGCAAGCGCTGGTCGATGGATTGGCTGACTTTCGGTTTAGATATTTTCACGTTAAATTGAGGGTATACCGGCGTGCTTTGTTTATTCAACGGCTGTGTAATAAAGTAACCAATTTGTGGCCTTGCATGTAACCAGCCTAAGTCGAGCAAACGCTGATAGCAGTTATTGGCCGTAGTCATACTCACATCATGTAACTGAGTAAACTTTCTTAACGACGGCATTCGTTGGTCGATAAGTAATAAGCCTTTATCAATATCGCTAATAATAGAATCTGAAATTGTAATATAACGTGCAGCCATTCGTACTCTCCCTTAAACCGACTATCCATACGCACTTTAACTGTACTCTAAAAATTAACAAAAAGTGCATCTGTTTATTATTTGTCAACACGACATACTAGTCAAACACTAAAATGACGGAGTATGATTATGCACAGAAAATCGATAGGACCTATGAACGGTAAATCAATAGCATCGATACACGGAAGATCGATATCACCTATTCACTTAATCATCATTGTCGCAATAACTTGCCTATGGGGCTTTAATTTCTCTGTAATCAAAGCAGGGGTAGATAACATAGATCCCTTTATTTTAACGGGATTGCGTTTCACCTTCGCGGCATTCCCCGCTATCTTATTTGTCCGTAAACCAGATGTAAGTTGGTTCTATATAGCGCTCTACGGCATAACGTTTGGTGTTGGCGTCTGGGGGATGATGTCTATGTCCATTTATACTGGGTTATCCGCAGGCATCGCAAGTATCATCTTAGAATTCAGCGCATTTATTAGCGTACTGATGGGAATGGTTTTTCTAAAAGAGCGTATCAGTACAAGTTTAAAGATTGGTCTTGCCCTATCCTTACTTGGGCTTGTTTTCATTGCAAATATTACTGATGGCTCTGTTACCTTGATTGGTTTTATATTTGCATTTATCGGTGCTATAGGCTTTAGCAGCATTAGTTTAATGGTTAAAAAAATGGCTATTAATGATATGTTTGCTTTCGTGGCCTGGTCTTGCGTATTTGCGCCATTACCGCTATTTGCAATGGCGTATCTAGTCAATGGGGTTAGTCTTTATAGCGAGTTAGCCACACTCAATTCGACAGCACTGGCCTCGGTATTATTTCAGGCTTATCCAACAACATTATTCGGTTATTGGGTATGGAATAAAATGCTAACTAAATACCCGCTTAGTGTAATGAGTCCGTTTAAACTATTGGTACCCATCTTTGCATTAATAGGTTCTGTTATGTTTTACGATGAACAGCTAGAAGTAAACAAGGTAATTGCATTTTCCTTGATTATAGCAGGCGTGTTAATACCATTGCTCGCACCGTTATTCATGCGGTTATTCATGCGATTGAAAGAGCCCTTGATAGACTCAAAATGATTTAAAAAGACACAACATTAACCACAAAGATCAATCAGTGTTAACTGTGATAAATGCTGATTGATCATTGGTGACTGCATTATTTTTAATCATGGTTTTAGCACTTTCGCAATACCCGCTATTGCATTGCAGTGTGCATGACTTAGTGCAGTTGACGCGTTTATTACAGCTCCACAAACATAGCTGCCAAACTTGCTGTTTCGACTCTGGATCTAAGCAGTTTAAATCCGCAGCGCAAAGGTGCCCCGCCTGGATCAACTCTGCTAACTTATGACTCGATATACTTAAATTAACCTTAGAAGACATGATTAGTCCTTTATAAACCTACTGAAACTCCATGTATTCATCATACCCGTTATTGAGAATGATTATCAATAGCGAGTATGGGTTTTATTTACACTAAATTACAAAGTCTTCAAATAGCGGTCACAAGTTATAAAGATCAGGATATAAAAATGGTGCCATTGCTAATGTCAGCGCTTGCGTATAATTGCTTTCGCGTGTTGCATGGCCATTGGTTAATAGGCCAATCGCTCCACCCTTATGTTTAATATTGACGGTTTTAAATAGCTTATCCATCACAGGTCCTAGCTCTTCACCATCGAGTAACGACTGATATATAGGTGCGGGTAATGGCAAAGCAGCGCTTCGCCCTACAGACTGCTGTTCTTGATTAGCAATAACAACGTATGCGAATGTAGCAGGTCCATCGTCCAATAGATCTACACCACCTTCGATAGCAATATAGAAGTCAGCCTCAGCATTTTGTTGGCAATACTTAACACGGTTTATCGCGCCTTCACGGGTTTCCGCTGCGTCCATTGGCTGGTCAGGTACATTAGAAGGAGCATCAACGCCCTCGCATTCCACATCATGTTCAGGAAACAACTCTGCGATAACACTACGCGACGCATTTACTTTAACTGGATTTTTAGACCCGACCACAACTCTAATTAATTTCTGTTCCATCATTTTAAATTAACTCTTCTTGATTGCCAATAATGGCTATTCCAATAGGGATTATCTAAACGAGATAAGATCACGCCACGACTGCTAGATGCATGAAAAAACTGTAATTCATCAACCATAATACCAACGTGACGAACATTCACCCCTGTTTTAAAAAACACTAAATCACCAGTGCGTAATTGCTGACGTTTAATTGAATATCCAACTTCGACTTGACCAGCAGTCGTCCGAGGTAGAGATAATGAAAACTGTTGCTCAAAAGTCAGTTTAACCAACCCTGAACAGTCAACGCCTTTCTTGCTCGTGCCCCCCCATCGATGTGGAGTACCGCGCCAATCCTTATATTGTGATAATAATTGCACCTGAACATAAGCAAGCTCGGCAGTTGGCGCATTAATTTTAGTGCTGTTTTCAGATTGTTTTATTGCACTATGCTGACTACAACCCGCTAGTAACAGCAATAGCACTGCACAACAGAAAGATCTAACTACCATGGGTTTATCCGTTAACATTTAATTCTAACATTCTACCTTTTCGCTATAGTGCAAAACAACCAGGTTATGGCTGCCAATCAAAATTCTTACTCTAAATGGTTAAAATATATGCTTAATTAAAATTGCTCAAATAAAAAATAAAAGGACATTTTAGTTACCGATAACATAACGTTCTGTAATTACCGCAAACAGGTCTGACCTCTTTATCCATAAGGTTTATTACGCTAAGAGTCTAGTTATAAAAATTAACAAATATCGACACAAAAGTGTTAAGTAACACAAGATTTATTAAATTTAATACTATTTTCATACTCTTAAAAGATCATTTAACACCCTGTCACTATTTACAAATCAAAAACAACAAACTAACATATACCTACATAGATATAGTAAAAACACAAAATAGAGTTTAGAGTCTAAAACTCAATTCATGGATTACAGCATAGGGATTAGATAACATGCAAGCACTCACGCTAGTTGATATGGGTTTCTTATATACAGAAACAGTTGCCAGTCCTAAACATGTAGCCGGATTACAAATTTTTACTGTACCAGAAGATTACCAAGGTAACTTTACCCGCGATCTGTTCGATTGTTTGATGTCTCAAGATGAGGTCAAGTCACCTTTCAATTTAAAGCTAAAAAAACAGCTTACTGGACAATTTTACTGGCAAGAAGATAACAGTATCGATCTGTCTTATCACGTAAGATTTGCAATGCTACCGCAACCAGGTAATGAAAGTCAGCTGCTTCACTTTGTTGAACACCAGCATGAAAGTCTGCTTGATAGAAACAGACCGCTATGGGAAATGGTACTCATTGATGGCTTAGAAGATAACAAATTCGCTATTTATCTTAAAGCTCACCACGCTTTCACTGATGGTGCAAAAGCCAACCAACTATTAATGTCATATTTAAGCAATAATACTGATGGGGATATGACCGCTTTTTGGAATGTTGAGCACGAGCAGAAAGAAAAAGAACTTGATAGCATGCTCACTTCAATAACAAAAACATCGAAGAAACTATCAGATCAAGTTAAATCAATTCCATCACTGACTAAACTGACCACTAAGTTACTTTTCCAAGCCGCAAGTGTATATAAAGCAGATATGCCGACACCGTTTATGGCACCGAAAACACCATTTTCAGTGAGTCCTAAACGTGCTCGCCGCGCAGCTATTTCGGCACTACCGTTAACACGCGTTAAACGCATAGGCAAAATGACAGGTGCAACGATCAATGATGTCGTTATCACGATCTGTGATATGGCGATTCATAACTACCTTGCAAACAAAAATTTTAACCTTAAAAAACCGCTTGTTGCACAAATGCCGATGAGTTTAAGAGACTCTAACGATACGGTAACAAACAACCAAGTAGCCATCAGTCTAGTCGAATTAGCATATAGTGGTGAATCACCTCTTGAACGTTTAATGACGATTAAAGATTCCTGTATAAAATTAAAAAAAGAAACACGCTTACTGACCAAAGAAGCACTGACGAGCTATACCATGGCTAGCCAAGGCCTTGCTGTAGTGAGCGAGTTATTCAAGTTAGATACTGTCTTACCACCAATGGGGAACGTACTCATTTCTAATGTGCCAGGTCCACACGAGCCGTTATATATGATGGGTGCGAAAATGGAGAAATGCTTCCCTATTTCAGTATTACCACCAGGGATGTCATTAAACATAACGCTATATAGCTACAACGGTTTAATTAATGTTGGTCTCGTCTCATGTCGCTCTGCACTACCAGATCTAACTGACCTTGCTGATTATGTTAATGATGCGTTTGTTGAATTAGAAAATGAGGTGCTTGAAAGTGCTGTGCTCTCTGTATCAGAACAAATTGCACTATTGTCAATGCCGAGTCAAAACTCTGATATTAAACAAGAAAGTTTAGCTGTTATTGAACAAATATTGAAGGATGCTGAAAGCGCTACAGCCACTCAAGCAAAGCCTAAAAATACCAAGTTAACTCAACATTCAGATAACGCATCAGCGGTTGATTCTCCCGTAACTGCGACAACAAAAACAGCGACAACATCAGCTTAGGGAACCATTATGAAGACACGTGATAGGATATTACAGTGTAGTTTAGAAATGTTCAGCCAGTACGGACACGTAAAAGTATCCACGGTTGAGATTGCTAATGCGTTAGAAATAAGCCCAGGTAATTTGTATTATCATTTTAACGGTAAAGATCAGTTATTAACTGAACTGTTTTATGAGTACGAAGCAGCCATTAATAAGCTAATGTCATTTTATGAAGATGATGTGCAAGCATTTGAAGATTACTGGGCGTACCTCAATGTATACGTCGGTTTAATTCAGCAGTATTCATTCTTCTATCGTGACATGAAAGTTATCTTTGATGAAAATAAGCTATTGAAACGTCGCTTTATGCGTTTGGTCAATAACCATCATAGCTTTTTCTTGAAGATGCTTACCTCGTTAAACGAGAGCAGTGAAATAAAGATGACAGAGGCACAGCAAAGCTCGATGGCTGACACCATATGTTTGATTGCCACAAATTCGCTGGATACACAATTAGCTGAAGAAGATTACGATTTACAAGCAATAACTCAGCGTATTGTATTGCGTATTATCATGTTAGTAGAACCTTATTTTTCTAGCGAATCAAAAGAAAAATACTTGCATGAAGCAGAGCTAAATCCAGTTGAAGCAACAAGTTTGTTTAATTAAAAATATTGATTTAACGTTTTTATTAAATATAAAAAAAACCTAGTGATTAGTAAATCACTAGGTTTTAATCGATCTTATTCAATCTTTGATATTTTATCTACGAGTGCTAATGCAATCATAACGACGACAAACATCAATCCAACATCGAACCAACGACCATTAACTATATCATTGACAAAAATAAAGCTAAAAACAATACCAACGCCTTGTAAACAGGTATAAACAGATCGCTTATCTTCCATAGTAATATCCTATAAATCCATCACACACGATGTTCAATAATTATAAGAGTAATACACTTATTATAGTTGATAACCAGAATCAAAGCTGAATCCAACAAACTTCGAAAATAGAACTGCCGAAGCAAGGATAAATATCTACCGCGTGATTGTTAACGTTTTACCCAAACGACTACTTTCCATTGCCAGTTCGATAAGCTTAATGCTCCACAGTGCGTCTTCAGCATTAACGGGGGCATCACTGTTAGAACGAATTGCATCTGCCATAGTAAGGAAGTAATGTTGATAACCACCACGTTGTGTTGCAACAGCCTCGACAGAGTCAGCGCTGTATAAACGGCCGTATTGCTCAACCGATTCATCAGCCCAACATGGTTCCGTGGGTAACACTCCAGCTTTTAAACGGTCTTCTTGCGGGTCTAACCCCTGTTTTTCATAACTACCTTGATCGCCTTTCACACTAAAACGTTTATTTGGTCCCGCACTGTATAAATCACTATGTAATGTCGCGACTTTATCTGAGTAATGCAGCACAAGATTAAAATAATCAATATTTGTAGAACCTTCTCTCATGATTAAGCATTGTGCAGTAATAGCGTCGGGCACACCAAATAGCTGTAACGTTTGGTCAATTAGATGCGGACCTAAATCAAATAATATCCCGCCACCTGTGGTTGATTGCTCACGCCAGCGCTGGCGAACTTCGGGTCTAAAACGATCAAAATGAGATTCAAAACTCTTAACCTCTCCTAAACGACCATCTTGTATTAACTTTTTAACCGTGAGGTAATCACCATCCCAGCGGCGGTTATTGTAAACGCTTAAAATGAGCCCTTTTTCTGCGGCTAACGCGATCAGTTCTTCACCATCAGCAACGTTGGTGACAAACGGCTTCTCAATAATAACGTGTTTATTCTGTTCTAATGCTGTTTTGGCCAAAGAGAAATGAACATCGTTCGGTGCTGTTATAATTACCAGTTCAGCATCAGAATTTTTGAGTAGATCATCGGCCGACAAATAATGCTTAGCATTTGGCCAATCGGTTGTGACGGCGTCAACTTGACTACTACTTATCGCTGTCAGTTCAAACTCTAGCAAGCTACTGATAAATGGAATATGAAACGTTTTTGCTGAAAATCCATAACCTATTACGGCCGTTTTAATTGGTGCACTATTCATATTAACTTAATTCTCTTTATCCAAGTTCGATGACGATTTGCTAATCAAAGGAAGCTTGAACCAGCAATCGAGTAATATCACGATCGCCATTGTACCTACAGCAGTGATAAGTAGTCCACCAGTCAGCGGGATCAAATACCCTACAAAATCAATAAATTTAGCTAAAGTCCAAAATAATACATCGCCCCATAGTCCGATAAATGCAGCAATAATCAAGGCATATTTGATCCAGTTGAAGATCACCGTCATCGATAACAGCATGCTAAGAATAAACACCATCATACTAATAGCGAATAAGTGAGTATGGGTCTCAACGGCTAACTTGCTCCAGGGGACCCCTTTTTTAGTCCATGCTTTTACTTCATCGTACGTAGTTAAAGGCAATGAGGTCATCGCATCTGTCATGGTCGAACTCACATTATGACAATCAGTGCAGTCTTCATCCATTATCGGCGCGATGTCAGTATCATATAACACTTCCGGGCTGCCAATCTCAACCCAATGCTTCACGACTTCAATATACTCATCATCAGAAGCCAATCTCAACCCAATGCTTCACGACTTCAATATATTCATCATCAGAAACTTCATCATACATAGAGCCTTGCATTGCACTCACAATGGCAATACCTCCATATTTTTGTTGTACAGTAGCCAAAGTTGGGATCTGTGCAATCTTACCTGTGGTGCTGAGTGAAATAGCCATAGCCGCATACAATATGCCATATAAAATGGACAAACACAGTCCCGAAATAGCCAATCGAGAGGCTAGGTTCAATGATTTAATATCCATATCAGCACCTCATTTTGATAAATATATGGTCGACTATTTAAAGCGCATTTGTAAAAC
>Ga0209395_1003425_pt1 | contig 19645 bp, 17 predicted proteins | sample GOMGulsemesocosm_3_FD_184635 | JGI IMG/M metagenome (GOLD analysis project Ga0209395, IMG submission 184635) | Methane-oxidizing microbial communities from mesocosms in the Gulf of Mexico - GOM9D Gulf of Mexico (SPAdes) (version 2) | ecosystem: Environmental > Aquatic > Marine > Cold seeps... | reverse complement strand
TTCATTTTTTGTTTCTAAAGGAAGTTATCCTTCTAACTTGTCCGTTTTAGCAGCACAAATAAAATCATTTTTATGTAAACCACCAATAGAATGAGTCCACCAAGTAACCGTTACTTTACCCCACTCCAGTAAAATTGACGGGTGATGAAATTCACTTTCTGCAAGCTCTGATACTTTATTGGCAAAAGCCCAAGCTAATTTATAGTTTTTAAATTTGTACTCTCGCTCTAACATCATTACGTTATCACGTACTTGTGGTACCCAATCAGGTATTAAAGCCATTAACTCTTTAAGCTCTTCATCACTAACTTTTGGTGCATCTACGTGACAAGCTTCACAAACTTGACTCGCTAATTTTTCACTTGATTGTGTTGTCATAATTTATCCTTACTAATTCTTAGTATCTTTTGGCTATATAGGGGAAACGTGTTATCAGATTAAGTTTTATACAATATTAAAAAACGTTAACTTGCTTGTTTAGTTGGAAATTTGGCATCATGCAAACCTAACATTTCTGCTTTAGCAACTAGCTCCATGATGTCATCCACTTCAAACTTCCTAATTCCATCTAAATCAGAGACTTTATTTAGCAAGTAGTAAATTGGTTGCATAATGTCGATACGATAAGGAGTTCGTAGAACGTCAAGTACATCAAACGGCTTACGTTCTGCTTGATTGCTATTCATAGCATAGTCAGTTTCACCTGGTGATGACAGTACACCACCACCGTAAATACGCAGTCCTTTAGGAGTATCAAGTAAACCAAACTCTATAGTAAACCAATATAAACGTGCCAAAAATACTCGTTGCTCTTTACTGGCATTTAAACCCATTTTTCCATAGGCTTCGGTATAATTTGCAAATGAAGGATTGGTTAATAAAGGACAATGGCCAAAAATCTCATGAAATATGTCCGGCTCTTGCAAGTAGTCCATTTCTTCACGACTACGTATAAAAGTCGCAACAGGAAATTTCTTTTCTGAAAGTAATCTAAAAAATTCGCCAAAGCCAATCAGTGCTGGCACAGGGTAACATTGCCAACCTGTAGTTGCTTTGAGTACCTGACTTATGTCATCCAATTGCGGAATGTGATCTATCGGCAAGTTTAATTTTGTTAAACCTTCATGATACTCATCACACGCCTTATCTTTAATGCATGCTAATTGGCGGGTGATCAATTCCTGCCAGACCGAGTTCTCTTCTGAAGACCAATCTATAAAGCCCTGTTTATCAGGTACTTTCGAAACATACTTTGTTCCTTTTGCCATGTGTTCAACCTTTCTTCTGTTCGAATTTTGTTATAATTGAAACGTACTTAAACGTAAGTTAACACCATTTTAACACGTTTTTAACGTGACATTTCTATAAACTACTTCATTTATCTTATGACATGAGGATGGATAAAAGAAAGCAACTCAAGAACTCACAAAAACCGACACTGTACATGAAAGGTTACAGAAACAATTACAGCAACAAATTTTAGTGGAAAGCTCTGCCACCCCTTACCTATGAACTAGCCATTATTACTTGAGCTAACCAGAGACTTTATTTGTTGCGCTATTTTTTTACGAACATGAGTTAATTTGGGCTTTTCTTCAAATGGGATAGGCCTGCACAGCTCCATTGTTTTAGCGCCAAGTCGAGCTGTTAACATACCGGCACCTAACCCTTGAGCAAAACGAGTCGATAACTTACCTAATAATTCAGCGCCTAACATATCACTACCAAAATCAGCTACAAGCTCACTTGCACCAGCATAAGCCATATTTACAAATACTTGCTTAATTAACTTAATTCGACTCCAGTAACTTAGCTTTAAGCCATAAAGCCCAGATATTTTATTTATCATGCGTAAGTTACGCGATAACATAATTAACATATCAATGAGTGCAACAGGACTTAAGGCAACTAAAACAACGGCTTCTGTTGAGAATTTAGCCACTTCATTCATTGCTTTATCATCTACTTTGCTTAGCACTACACGAGAATACAGCTGAACTAATTCGCTAGAGCTATGTTCAGCGGTTAATGCATCTTGCCAAGTCTGCTGCTCTTTAGGGTTATCAAATACCAAGTCACAGGGAAGATTATTACTAATATTGTCACAAAAATCCTTACCACGTTTATTCGACTGCTCTGTTAGTTGCTCAGCATCAATTAGCAACAACTCTGCTGCCTGTTGTTTCATTTCTTGCCGATTTTCAAACTGACGAAGTCCAATAAATTCACGTAGAAGTGCATTACCCGCAACCACAGTTAACGCTGCAAGTAATATTGCATAGAGACTTGTAATAATGGGTGATTGCTCAAAACCGGTAGTAAAAAAATCAACCGCTTCAATTGCGAGTAGTGTAATAACTAAAGTGCCAATTACTCGCCAGAGCCATGAACGTTTTCCCTTTTTCCTGGCAACATTTTGTTCTATGCTCTTTGAGGTAAGTTCACTCTGTCTTATTTCATCAAGCGCTATTGGCAAGTAATCTTCATTTTCAAAAAGCACTTGCCCCGTCACATTGACATTTACACTTTTATCTTCAGATCCCCGTTCATCAAGCCTGGTAGACTTGTTTAATTCAATCGCCGGCTCACTTTCGCTAAAAAGTATTTGTTGCTGTTGTTTGTTTTCATTCTTTTGATGGCTCATATCATTTTATCCGCTAGTAAAAATTGTAACACTTGGTCCATACGTACATGAGGTAAACATTGATGTTTACTTAGACCATTTAGCGGAGCAAAGGTGATAAAATTAAAGGGTTTACTGCGCCAATATTCATCCTTTGGTAACTGGCTTGGTACAGCCCCTGGAAACACGGTAATTTTTTCACCAAAGACATCGTTGGACTTATCCTGAGTAAAAGAAGTTAATCGTTGTCCTTGAATGACAGGGATATCTTCCCCTTGGTGTTTGCTCATACCTGAATTGGTCGCTTTCACTGAAGCTATAGCTAACGTTTTCATTTCTACAGCTTCATAATTCAAGTGGTGTTTATTTTGATGTATAAGTTGATTTAACAAGCTAGCCAATGGCGCATGTTGCTCTGGGGTTACATGATCCGCTTTTGTTGCGCCAAAAAGAAGCTTATCAATTTTTGGTGAAAATAAACGAGAAAATAACCCTGACTTGCCATAATTATAACTTTCTAAAACCATCGACATCGCCAACTCTAAATCAGCAAAACTCTCTTTACCATTATTAAGCGGTGTTAAACAATCGGCCAAAACTATTTGTCGATCAAAGCGAAGAAAATGTTCTCGATAAAACTTCCGCACCACTTGTTCTTTATATTCAAGGTACCGTGAACGTAACATACCTATCAAACTATTATCAGGCGCATTTTGATAAGCGTTGGCATCAAGATTTTCTAAGTTTGGAAAAGGAAAAAATTCTAGAATAGGTGCCCCAGCTAAGTCCCCTGGTAGGATAAATCGTCCCGGTTGGATAACTGACAGTCCGAGTTCATGGCGAAAAGTGTGCAACAGGGCGGTATATTCTTGTGCTAGTTCGGCTAACACTTCCTCACTAGCACAATCAAAAACATCTATTTTTTCTAACTTGGCCAAAAAATGTTTACTGTGCTCTTTTCTTGGCGCTTGAGTCATTAATGCATATGTTTGCTGTGACCACTCTTGATAAGTCTGCTTAAGCATAGGTAAATCAAGCAACCACTCTCCTGGATAATCGGTAATATCTAGCGTTAAAGTTGCCATATCTGTGGCATATTTTAGTAATGAATTTTTAGGTTGATAGCGAATAGCTAATCGTAATTCACTGATACCATGCGTTGGCTCTGGCCAACTGGGCGCCTCCGATGTTAATGCAGATATTGCAGCATCATAATCAAATCGTGGTACATGGTAATGTTGCTGTGGAACACGTTTAGCAGCAATAAAGTTACCTTGATGTACAGGGTCAAAAAAACTTAACTTGGCGCCACTTCCTTCGTTAATTAACTGATTTACTAAAGAGGTAATAAAGGCGGTTTTTCCGCTGCGACTCAAGCCAGTAACCGCTAAAGACACGTGTTGATCCAGTGTTCGTTTTAGCATTTCATTTGCTTTTTGTTTTAGCTTATCTAGACCACGATTTTTTATTAACGATTTACTAATAAATGCCATAACGGATTGATAACTTATAGGTTAATTTATAATTTAGACAATGCTCCGATAATAAGAGCTTTTAAGAAAAATAGCACGACTTTGAGTGAAATCATTAAGCTTTAGTATCCTAAATTTAGCTTCGAAACTAAAAGCAAAAAGCTGTCAACAGACAGCTTTAATTAGTGATATCGATTAACTTAGCAATATGTATTCACTCAACTAAACATCATCAGAGTTTGTTTATTTCTCTAGAAACAGTGAACTCAGCTGAGGTAACATATTGCTCCATGCCCTGTAGCTTCCTTTCTAATGAACGAAACTTACGGCTGATATCATATAGTGCCTGCTTTGGAGGTTCGCCCGCTTGCCAAATACGTGCTTTGACTTTAATCGACTCATTAGTCACATCTGTTTCGTATTTTCTCTGTTTAGCATTAACATTATACTTATTTTGAGTGGCTTCGAATTTACCTTTATTATCTTGCTCTGATGATTTATCGAGAATAAACCAAGCGGCAACATAACCTAAGATTAGAAACGGCATGCCAAAAAGCACACCTGACACCACTAGAATTCTTACTAACCAAGTTTCCCAGCCAAAGTAGTCAGCTATTCCTGCACAAACCCCTGCAATTTTTCCCTGCTCGGCATTACGGTATAACTCTCCTCTTTTTCTATTCATAGCTTGTTTCTCCAGTTAGGTGTCTCCGCATCTAAAATTGCTTCAAGCGTTTGTATTCTATCAGCCATGTTGTCTGCAACTTCAGATAACTCTGACAACTGAATATACTCTTCTTGGCTCAAACCTTGGCTTACTTGTTTCTTACTGCGGTAATGCAATACTAACCAAATAGGGGCAACGATAATCATAAAAATAATGACTGGGGCAACGATGATCTCTTCCATAATACTTCTCCTCTATCCTACCGGGCGATAACTTTTGTTGTTTTTATGTTATTTTTTATTCGTTTTCATTTTAGCTTTAAGTTGCGCTAACTCATCATCGACTTTTTCATCTGTTTCAAGCTCAGCAATCTCGTCTGCTAATGATTTTCCACCTAAATCATATGAATCAACCTGAGATTCGATATCATCAACTTTCCGCTCATAATGGTCAAAGCGGTTTAAAGCATCGTTTACCCGAGTACTATGGATGTTCTCTTTTACCTTTAGGCGAGAGCTAGCTGATTTTTCGCGCATGACTATTGCTTTTTGACGAGCCTTAGCATCTGTTAGCTTATCTTGTAGTTGAGAAATCTCACCTTGCAACTTACTGATATGATCATCCGCATGCATTAACTCTTCTATTAATCCTTGTGCACTTTCACTGCTCTTTTTCTTTTCCATCAATGCTGCACGTGCTAAATCTTCACGGTCTTTATTTAACGCCAGCTCAGCTTTTTGCTGCCACTGCTCTGCATCTTTTTCAAAACGGTTTACTTGACGAGTTAATTCCTTTTTATCTGCCAAGGTTTTTGCAGAGCTTGAACGCACTTCTACTAAGGTATCTTCCATCTCTTGAATGATCAATCGGACCATTTTTGCTGGATCTTCAGCTTTATCTAATAAGTTATTAATATTAGAATTAATAATATCGGTGAACCTTGAAAAAATACCCATAACATCTTCCTCAATTAATGGCTAAATCATGCCAATCTGTATTTATCTTAACTAAACTAAGCATTAACTTAGTGCTGAATTACTAATATAAGACATTCACTTTTTGCGCCAACTTTCAAAACCCAACTAACAGACTGTTTTAAATGACTTTATTATTTATTTAAAAAAGACTTTCAACAAGACAAGTAATAAAATACACTATTTGTTAGTGAAATAAACCAATATTTGAGTTCTATATGTCGCGTTTTAACCAACAAGATAATCTGCTTGGCCAATCTAATAGTTTTTTAGAGGTACTTGAGCAGATATCTCAAATTGCCCCATTAAGCAAACCCGTACTCATTATTGGTGAGCGAGGCACAGGTAAAGAGCTTGTAGCAGCACGATTACACTTTTTATCTAAACGCTGGGAACAGAGCTATTTAAAGCTAAATTGTGCCGCATTAAATGAAAATTTACTTGAAACAGAGCTATTTGGTTATGATAGCGGTGCATTTACCGGTGCAAATAAGCGTCACGAAGGACGATTTGAACGTGCTGATAAAGGTACCCTCTTTCTAGATGAGATTGCTAATACTTCTGGTCTCATTCAGGAAAAACTATTACGAGTAGTTGAATACGGTGAATTTGAGCGTGTGGGTGGCTCAAGAACAATTACCACCGATGTACGCTTAGTTGCAGCAACCAATGAAGATTTACCCACATTAGCTGCATCAGGACAATTTCGCGCCGACTTATTAGATCGCTTAGCCTTTGATGTTATTACACTACCGCCGCTTAGAGAGCGTTTAGACGATATCATTATGCTTGCTGAACACTTTGCCATGAATATGGCACGTGAACTTGAGTTTGAGTTATTTAGTGGCTTTACCGAAAAAGCCAAACGCAGCTTACTTGAGTATCACTGGCCGGGAAATATTCGTGAACTTAAGAACGTAGTTGAGCGAAGCGTATATCGCTGTAATAACCCTCACTTGCCTGTGCATGAACTCATCATCGATCCTTTCGAATCACCATTTAGGCCAAACCAACGAATACAAACACATGACAGAGTTAACCAGCTTAATAAGAGTTCAGCTAGCACCGAAGATGCTGCCAATTATGAAATCGCTGTTACTTCTCCCCCATTAATTGAAAGTAACAAAGCAGCAAAAGTGTTATCTCAGCAGTTTCCACAGTCATTAAAATCATTATCACAAGATTATGAAATTGAATTGATACAGTCGGCATTAGCACACTGTCAATTTAACCAAAAGAAAACCGCTGATGCGCTCGAGTTAACCTATCACCAATTAAGAGGTTACCTTAAGAAATATAACTTGCTTGATGGCAGTTTAAACGATGAACTATAAGTCAGCACTGTCCTTAGTAATTGTTGTTTTAGCCGCTATGTTGACTGGCTGTAATGATGGAAATACCTTATCTCTAAGTGAACGCAGTATTATTTACTGCTCTGAAGGTTCTCCAGACTCTTTCAACCCACAATTAAGTACCTCAGGCACCACATCCGATGCTAGCTCTAAATTGCTTTATAATAGTTTACTCGTTTATAAGGGGAAAAATAATAGTTTAGCCCCCTCGCTGGCTAAGGATTGGCATGTGACTAGAGATGGTAAGAAAATCACCTTCTATTTACGCCAAAATGTTAACTTTCACCAAACCAGTTACTTTACCCCAACAAGAACACTCAATGCCGATGACATACTATTTACTTTTAATAGAGTTTTAGATAATGAACATGAATATCATCAGGTATCAGGGGGACACTATCCTTTCTTTCACAGTGTAAAATTTTCCGATTTAGTAGAAAATATTGAAAAGATTAACGAATATACCGTTCGCTTTATTTTAAAGCGCAACGACAGTTCTTTTTTAGCTAATTTAGCCACCGATTATGCAGTCATTTTATCAGCAGAATATGGCCAACAGCTTACTAAATCCGGCAATCAGCATGAAATTGATATCCTGCCTATTGGCACAGGTCCATTTTTGCTCAAAGATTATCGTGTCGGTTCATTAATTCGCTTCTACCGTCATAATGCATACTGGCAAGAAAAGGCAAAAATAGAACAGCTTGTTTATGATATATCCCCCAGAGAAACTAGCCGTTTAACCAAATTGTTGGCTAAAGAATGTGATGTTAGCAGCTACCCTATTGCCCATGGAAAAATTTCTGAAAGAGCTGATTTACGGTTAGAGTCGGTAACTTCATTAAATATTGGTTATTTTGGTTTTAATACTAAAAAACCGCCCTTTGATAACAAACTTGTCCGTCAAGCCGTCAGTTTAGCCATTAATAAACAGGCTCTTATTGATACCGTTTATGAATCACAAGCAGTATCAGCTAAGTCAATCCTACCTGAAACCTCATGGGCTTATAATGATGAAACACCTGAGCTTATATATAACCCTATTCAAGCAAAATCATTACTGGAAGTTGCAGGTTATGCGCAAGGGTTTACAATGGACATATGGGCTATGCCAGTACAAAGGGCCTATAACCCCAATGCAGTAACTATGGCTAAGCTTATTCAAGCAGATTTAAAAAAAATTGGTATTAAAGTAAAGATTGTTACCTATGAATGGAGTACATTCCTACGTCGCTTATCACTAGGTGAACATCAAAGTTTTTTATTGGGTTGGTCTGCAGATCACCCGGATCCTGATAATTTTTTCTCACAAATCCTTAGTTGCTCTAAAGGTTCACAAAGTAATAATCGAACCTTTTGGTGTAATAAAGAATACGATGAATTACTGCAAAAAGCCCTTGAAACAACCAAAATAAGCGAACGGAAAGAATATTATGCCAAGGCTATGGCTATTATTAGTGATGAAATGCCAATATTGCCCATAGCCCACTCTAAGCGCTTTCAAGCACGAGGCAGTAATGTAAAAGGGGATATTATGGAGGATTTTGGAGGCATCAGTTTTCATCATGTAAGCAAAGTATCAATAAATCCTCCTAAATTGACTAACCAAACAGAAAGCCTCGATACGGAGGTTAACTGATGTTGACTTTTACATTACGACGATTGAGTCTTTTTATTTTTACTATGCTGGTACTAACACTTTTATCGTTTAGCCTAAGCTTTTTATTTCCGGGCGACACAGTTATTAACCACTCAGGTCAAATTAATGCAACCGCTGAAGAATTGACGCTAGTAAGTAATTCCTATCATATGGATAAAGATATCTTTAGTCAGTATGGCGCATATTTATCACACATCATTAACGGTGATTTAGGCCTTTCAATGGCTAGCCAATCTCCTATAAGTAATGAAATAATGGAGTTACTCCCCGCAACTATAGAGCTCAGCTTAGTTGCGCTACTAATTGCTATGTTAGTTGGTATCCCTTTAGGTTTTATTGCAGCAATCAACCACAATAAAACCAGTGACAACGTCATATTATCATTAGCTATGTTGGGCTATTCCATACCTGTTTTTTGGTTAGGTTTATTAGCCATTTTGGTATTTTCTATAACCCTAGGCTGGCTCCCCTCTGCCGGGCAGATTAGTTTATTGTTTGAAATTGAATTTGTTACTGGTATTCAATTTATTGATATATTGTTAAGCGATAGTCCATATAAATGGCAGGCATTTAGCAATGCCAGTGCACATATAATTCTACCTGCATGTGTTATTGCCTTAGCACCGGCGACCATATTTATCCGCTTGTCTCGAGCAGCCATGATAGAAGTACTGGCTGCCAGTTACATCAGGGCAGCAAGAGCCAAGGGATTAAATTTTAGTCAAATAATATTTCGACACGCCATTCGTAATGCGCTGATAAAAATAATACGCCACGTTGGATTGCAGTTTGCGAATTTAGTGACTATTGCTATGGTTACCGAGGTAATATTTAGCTGGCCTGGTATCGGCCGATGGTTAATTGAAAGTGTTTATCAGCGAGATTACACAGCCATTCAAAGTGGCCTGTTAGTATTGTCATGTTTTATTTTTATCATACACATTTTAACCGACTTTATTTATGCTGCTCTAAATCCATTAGCGCGAGGTAATAATCATGGCTCGTGAAAAAATATACCTTGAAGAGATATTTCCTTCTCCTTTTATGCAGTTATGGGGGATTTTTCGAAAAACCCCCGTTGCCATGGTCGGCTTTGTTTCATTTATATTTTTAATATTACTCGCTATTTTTGCGCCATTACTGGCCCCGTATTCACCCGTTGATGGTAATTTAGACATGATATTATTGCCTCCCGCTTGGCACCCTGACGGTAATGTTAGTTACTTGTTGGGTACTGATGAGTTGGGTAGAGACATGTTGTCTCGGTTAATGTACGGCACCTCACTTACCTTTGGTTTAAGTTTCATAGTCGTTATTTTTTCTTTAGTGATAGGTGTTCTTATAGGTTCATTATCCGCCTTAACAAGCGGTATAAAATCAAGCTTTTTAAACCATTTCCTTGATGTTGTACTATCTATCCCTTCGTTATTACTTGCTATTATTATTGTCGCTATTCTAGGTCCTGGCATTAGCAACACCGTGTGGGCGATTGCTGTTGTGTTTATACCGCAATTTATTCATATAACACGATATGCCGTTAAAGAAGAGTTTAGAAAAGATTATGTTTTAGCATCACGCCTAGATGGCGCTAGTAATTTTCGCATATTGTATTACTCGGTTTTTCCCAATATTGTTGAACGCTTAATGAGCCAAGCAACATTGGCACAATCTGCCGCTATTTTAGATATTGCAACCCTAGGCTTTTTAGGTATAGGTGCACAAATTCCCCTGCCTGAATGGGGCTCTATTTTAGCCAATGGACTTGAGCGCTTTTATATTGCTCCTTGGACAGTTTACCTACCCGGTTTAGCAATATTATTCGCCGTAGTTGCAACCAATTTAGTCGGTGAAGGCATCCGCCATGCCCTTAAGCTGCGCAAGGAAAGCTAATGAATTTACTCGACATTAGAAACTTATCTATTGAGCTAGACACACCTAATGGCCGTATATTAGCAGTTGATAGGGTTAGCTTATCGATAAAAGAAGGTGAGGTTCGTGGCTTAGTTGGCGAGTCGGGCTCTGGGAAGTCATTACTTGCACAAGCCATTATCGGGGTATTAGAAGACAAATGGCATGTACATGCCGATCGCTTTCATTGGCGCGGTATCGATTTATTGCGTCTAACTATAGTTGAGCGTAAAGCATTGTTATGTCGTGATATAGCAATGATATTTCAGGAGCCGATGAGCTGTTTAGATCCAACAACCCTTATCGGTGAGCAGCTGAGTGAAGCAATTGATACCAGCCAACTTTCTGGCAATTTTTGGCAGCGTAGAAAACAGCGTAAAGAAGCAGTAATAAAATTACTGCATAAAGTAGGTATTAAAAAACATAGTCAATGCATTAAAAGCTATCCCCATCAGCTAACTGAGGCTATTTGTCAGCGCGTCATGATTGCAATTGCCCTTGCTGGTCGACCTATATTATTAATTGCGGATGAACCTACCGCGGCAATGGAAAGCACCAATCAAGGACAAATTTTCCGGCTTTTAGCAAACTTAAATCAATTAAAAAGCATGTCTATTCTGTTGATCAGCCATGACTTGGAAAGTATTACTCATTGGACCAATACCATAACAGTAATGTACAGCGGTCAATTTGTTGAAGCTGGCACAACAAAACAAATATTTAATAAACCTATGCACCCTTATACACGTGCTTTAGTTGATAGTAGTACCAAAGCGAACTTACAGTTACCAACAAAATCACGGCTAATGACTTTACCTGGTAGTATTCCTATTTTACAGCATCTGCCCATTGGTTGTCGCCTTGGGCCTCGCTGCCCTAGAGCACAACAAACTTGTGTTGCCGCGCCTAAGGTCAGTAATTTTCACGGTCATAAAGTGAGCTGTCATTTTCCCTTGTTGCATGAGATAGGCAGAAAAGACTCTATAAAAAGAAGTTCATTAAAGGAAAGCAGCTAAGATGAGTGTTTTGTTGGATGTTAAAGAGGTAGAGAAGTCATTTAAACTCAAAGGCCACTGGTATCATAAACGTAAGTTTATTGCACTATCGCCGCTGTCTTTTACCATAGAAGCCAATAAAACACTGGCTATCGTAGGGGAAACTGGTTCGGGTAAATCGACTTTAGCCAAAATATTAGTCGGTGCAGAACCCCCCAGTGCCGGAAAAATATATTTAAATGGGCAGCTACTACAAAACAAACGTTTTAAGCAACGATGTCAACATATCAGAATGATATTCCAAGATTCTGGTACGACATTAAATCCAAGCTTAACCATTCAAGAGTTACTTGATGAACCATTGACTCTAAATACTAACTTAGATGAAAAACAACGACAGCAACTAATCAGAACCACCCTACAAAAGGTCGGTCTACTTGGTGACCATATGAACTTTTATCCTCACATGTTTTCAGGAGGCCAAAAACAACGTATATCCCTCGCTAGAGCAATAATATTACAGCCACAAGTAATAATCCTAGATGAGGCTTTAGCTGCATTAGATCCCTCTCTACGCTCTCAGATGATTAACTTATTACTCGATTTACAGCAACAAATGGGCCTTGCTTACATCTTAATTTCTCACAACTTAGGCATCGTTCGCCATTTTAGTGATAATGTTATGGTAATGTCACATGGCAACGTGGTTGAGTCAGGAAAGACCATTGAAGTAATGCGTAACCCTCAGCATAAAGTCACACAAAAGTTGATGATGAGTCAAAACTTCAAATTAAAATAGCTCTCCTCATAACCTCTAGAAATGAAAATTCGAAAATAATTTCGATAAAAAAAAGCCAATAGTAGCAAACTACTATTGGCTTTTTGCCGCCTAGGGCGACAAATTTATTCTATGCTAAACCAGACAAGTTAATAAGCAGCTACTGGCTCAGTAAGTTCTTTACGAGTAATTTTAGCACCCACTTTTAACGAATTAACAAAGCTCTGATAAGCAGATTGTGCTAATTGAGATGTTTGTTGCTGAGCTAAGTTAGGATTTGCTGCAGCTTCACTTACTGCAACTGCAGTAACCTCTAGAATTGCAAGGTCGCCATTACTTAACGCAACACTTGATGCTGAAACAGAACCACTAACTGGATGTGGAAGTACAAATGCAGCACGACTGATGCTTTGATCTATTTCAGGGCTATAGCGAGCAACCTGTTCTTTATTAACAAAAGCAGCATTTAGTGCTGTTAGTTGAGTAGTAATATCAGTGCCAGCATTAAAGTCAGCTAATAACGAATCAACCGTTGTCTGAGCTTGTTCAGTTGCTTTTTGATTAACTAAAATATCCTTAATTTGCGCTTCAACTTCCACCAACGGTTTAATGTTCGCTGCTTGAAAAGTATTTAGGCGTAAAACTAAAGCAACATCATCGTTAACTTCAATAAGATCTGAGTTCATATTATCTTGTAAAATCATTTCAGAAAATGCAGCCTCAACCACTTTTGCTTGATCAAAAGGAGCAGTGTTGCCACCACGCTGTAACCAAGGAGAAGTCTGTATAGCAACATTAACCTCAGCTGCAGCATCATCTAAGCTATCTGGAAATTCAAAGCTGATACGGGCCATTTCTTGCTGTAGAGTAAAGAATTTATCTTGCGCTTGGTCATTACTTAATTTGATAAGTAATTCAGCTTTTACCTCGGCTAATTCCTGAACAGATTCAGCCTTATGATCAGTTAATTTTAGTATATGGTAACCAAAACTTGTTTTAACTAGTGAGCTAATATCACCAACATTTACTAATGCTAACGCTGCGTCATCAAAGCTTTCTTCCATCACGCCTGGCTCAAGCCATTCTAGATCACCACCATTTTCACCACTAAAGGTATCACTTGAAACCTCTTTAGCTAATACAGCAAAGTCTTCACCTTTTTCAAGACGGGTTAATACTGCTTGCGCTTGTACTTTAGCAGTGCTCTCGTCACCATCAACAAACTCAATTAAGATATGTGATAATCGACGCTGCTCTGCTTCAGTAAAGCTTGATAGGTTTTCTTGATAATGCGTTGCTACTTCTTCATCAGTAACATTAATGCCTTTAGCTATATCGGCAACATTAAGGCTGATATAGTCAACTTTCACTTGTTCTTTATTTTCAAAACGTGCTTGGTTAGCTAGGTAATAGTTGTTTATCTCTTCATCTGTCAATTCTACATTTACTTTAAATTGCTCTGCAGAAATAGTCACGAATCGAATATCACGAGTTTGATTTTGTAAAGCGAGCTGTAATGTCTCTTGGTAAGGCAAGTTGAACTCTGTAGAAACTAGCGCTTGACTCAATTGACGACGTGTCATTTCTACACGTAAATAATCACGAAAATCTGATGACTGGAAAAAGCCCGCTTGGTTTATAATCGCCAAATAACGATTGTTATCAAAAACACCGTCAACTTGAAACTCTGGCATTTTTCGTATCGTTTCTTTTAAACGTAAATCAGAAACACGAATAGCTAAGGCACTGCTATTTTGATCAATCAGTTTTTCGTTAATCAGGTTATCTAATACACCTTGACGAAAATTTGCCATGTAATTAGCATCATTTGATAAAGTATCAAACATTTCACCAAACTGTTGTGCCATACGGCCACGCTGTGCTTGATAGGCTTTGTTAAACGCTTGTTGACTAATTGGTTCACCATTAACAGTGGCGACAGAGGTATCTACTGAGTTAGTGTAACTTCCAACCCCTGCAACAGCGAAGGTTAGGATAATCAAACCAAGAATTATTTTGGCAGTCAGTCCCTGCGATTTTTCACGAATATCTTCTAACATCTGTTTCTCTTTTTTTATGCCTAATAATCTAAGCTTAGTTATCTTAATAACAACAAGTAGTATTGTTAATATTAATTAAAGTTGCTCGCGATTTTAGCAGATGATAAGCCTAGCTTGAAGCACAACATTAGCTAAATGCAAATTAATTATTTATTTATTTATTATTAGTCGAATAAATTTACATAGTTTAAAACGTAAAAAACCACCTATAAGGTGGTTTCTAATACGCGGTATAACTTAGTCTAGAATGGTGACTAGTTACATGCGTCTTTTAATGCTTTACCCGCTTTAAAAGATGGGATTTTAGCAGCAGCGATTTGGATAGTAGCACCCGTTTGTGGGTTACGACCAGTACGTGCTGCACGGTCACGTACTGAGAAAGTACCAAAACCAACAAGAGCTACTTGCTCACCATCTTTTAGTTCATCAGTAACAGCACCAATAAATGAATCTAATGCACGACCCGCAGCAGCTTTAGAAATGTCTGCACCAGCAGCAATCTTCTCGATTAGTTGAGATTTATTCACAGTGTATACCCCTTCAATTGTTATTATGCAACGCTGTCCTTTTTAATTAATGCAGTCATTTGAAATAGAGTTTCATCTGACTACTTGAAGCGTTGAGTTTAGAAAATATTTTACTCCCTAGATTCCTCCAATTCATCTATATAACATAGGGAATAAGGGGTCTAGCGATAAAAGCGTAGTTAACTTACCATAGTTTCAGCGTTTGAAAAGCGATAATTACGTTTTTCTGCTATTTTTTCTGCTTTTTTAGCCTTTTTTGATGTAAATCATCAAAAAAGGCTAAGCTTTGAGCTAATTATTTTTCAATTTTCCATTGCTCAATAGGGTGTTCAAGCGCAAGTGCAAGTACTTCGTCTATCCATTTTACTGGGTGGATAGACAATTCAGCTTTAACATTATCAGGAATTTCTTGTAAATCACGTTCATTTTCATGAGGGATAATAACGGTTTTGATACCACCACGATGCGCGGCAAGTAATTTTTCTTTTAGACCACCAATGGCTAAGACTTCACCCCGAAGTGTAATCTCTCCTGTCATGGCTACATCCGCTTTTACCGGGTTACCTGTTAAGCTTGATACTAGAGCAGTACACATGCCAACACCTGCACTAGGACCATCTTTAGGTGTAGCACCTTCAGGCACATGTACATGAATGTCACGTTTTTCGTAAAAGTCGTCATTGATACGAAGTTTTTCAGTACGACTTCTCACAACTGTCATTGCAGCTTGAATAGACTCTTGCATCACCTCACCGAGTGAACCAGTGTAAGTTAACTTGCCTTTACCGGGTACAGAGGCTGTTTCTATTGTTAGTAACTCGCCGCCAACCTGAGTCCATGCTAAACCAGTCACTAGACCAATACGATTTTCATCATCGGCTTTGCCATAATCAAAACGCTGAACACCTAAAAACTCGTTCAGGTTTTCTTGATTAATAGTCACTTTCTTTAATTTTTTGTCTAACAAGATGGCTTTAACTGCTTTACGACATAGCTTTGAAATTTCTCGCTCTAAACTACGTACACCCGCTTCACGAGTGTAATAACGGATAATACCAACAATGGCGCTATCCTCTATTTCAATTTCTTTTGCTTTTAAACCATTACGTTCAATTTGTTTGTTAAGTAGGTGACTTTTTGCAATATTTAACTTTTCATCTTCGGTATAACCCGACAACCGAATAACTTCCATACGGTCTAGTAATGGCCCTGGAATATCCATACTATTTGATGTTGCAACAAACATTACATCAGACAAGTCATAATCTACTTCTAAATAATGATCATTAAAGGTAGTATTTTGCTCTGGGTCTAAAACTTCAAGTAAAGCTGATGCAGGGTCGCCACGCATATCTGATGCCATTTTATCGATTTCATCGAGTAAAAACAGTGGGTTTTTAACACCTACTTTAGATATTTTTTGAATTAACTTACCTGGTAATGATCCAATGTAGGTACGACGATGACCACGAATTTCAGCTTCATCACGTACACCACCTAAGGCCATGCGAACATACTTACGGCCGGTAGATTTAGCAATGGATTGACCTAACGAAGTTTTACCAACACCTGGAGGTCCAACTAAACAAAGGATTGGTCCTTTCAGTTGACTTACACGTTGTTGTACGGCTAGATACTCTAAAATACGTTCTTTAACTTTATCTAAACCATAATGATCTTTATCAAGTACTTCTTGAGCAAGAGCAAGGTTACGCTTAAGTTTACTGCGTTTTTTCCAAGGTACATTAATCATGCAATCAATATAGCTTCGAACCACTGTCGCTTCTGCAGACATGGGCGACATCATTTTAAGCTTTTGAAACTCAGCCAAAGTCTTGTCTTTTGCCTCGGTTGGCATTTGTGCCTCTTCGATTCGCTTAGCCATTTGGTCAAGTTCATCCGGAGTATCTTCACCTTCATTAAGCTCTTTTTGAATCGCTTTCATTTGCTCATTGAGGTAATAATCGCGTTGACTCTTCTCCATTTGCTTTTTAACACGTGTTCGGATTTTCTTTTCAACTTGTAGTAAATCTATTTCTCCTTCCATTAATGCCATTAAATGTTCTAAGCGAACATTTACATCAAGAATTTCTAGGATTTTTTGTTTATCTGCAAGCTTTAACGGCATATGTGCCGCCATGGTATCGGCCAATTGCTCTGCATCATCAATACCAGATACAGAAGTGAGTACTTCTGGTGGGATCTTTTTATTAAGCTTTACGTAACCTTCAAATTGAGATATTGCTGAGCGGATTAAGACATCGATGTCATCCGTCAACTCTGTTGTAGGAGTAACATACTCAATCTCAGCGCTGAAATATTCTTCTGTTTCAACAAACTTCTGTATTGTTGCGCGTTGTGAACCTTCAACAAGTACTTTCACCGTACCATCAGGTAGTTTCAACATCTGCAAGATCGTTGCAACCGTACCCGTACTATATACATCATCGGCTTGTGGATCATCAATTGCAGCATCTTTTTGTGCAACTAAAAATACCTGCTTATCTTCTTCCATTGCAATATCTAAGCAACGGATCGACTTTTCACGGCCAACAAAAAGTGGGATAACCATTTGCGGGTAAACAACTACATCTCTTAAGGCTAAAACGGGGATCTCAACGACACCAGATAATTCTTTACTCATTGGCTACTCTTCTTGGGAATTGTTTTAATTATAAAGCTATAGAAACTATATGGGGCTAGGCTGTGCACTTTCAACGACATAAAAAAAATAAAGCGAAAAAGGCTATAACTTCATCAGTTTTGATGCAGTTGATCAAAAAAGCCTCTGCAAAAAGTAAATGTATTACTTATGGCAGAGGCTTTACTTTCAAACGCTAGGTTCTCAAGTTTTATTCTTATTCAGAAGCAGCTTGGTCTTGCTTGCTATCATAAATCACAATCGGCTTACTTTCGCCTTTAATGGTATTTTCATCAACAACAATCTTACTGACATTTTCCATTGACGGTAATTCATACATAGTATCAAGTAATACCGCTTCAACGATTGAGCGTAAACCACGAGCACCTGTTTTTCTGTCCATCGCTTTACGTGCTACTGCATGAAGTGCATCAGTTCTGAATTCAAGTTCAACATTTTCCATATCAAAGAGTGCAGTAAATTGCTTAGTCAACGCATTTTTTGGCTCTTGTAGAATTTGAATTAATGCGCTTTCATCCAGCTCACGTAACGTTGCCACAACAGGAAGACGACCGATGAATTCTGGAATCAAACCATATTTAACTAAATCTTCTGGCTCAACCTCAGCCAAATGGTCAGTTAAAGACTTTTCTTGGTCTTTACCACGTACTTCCGCACCAAAACCAATACCAGTACCAGTATGATTACGTTGCTCTACAACTTTGTCTAAGCCAGAGAAAGCGCCACCACAAATGAAGAGTATTTTAGAAGTATCAACTTGCAAAAATTCTTGTTGTGGATGTTTACGACCACCTTGAGGGGGTACTGAAGCAACGGTGCCTTCAATAAGCTTTAATAATGCTTGCTGAACACCTTCACCTGAAACATCACGTGTAATAGACGGGTTGTCTGATTTACGCGAGATCTTGTCGATTTCATCAATATAAACGATACCACGTTGTGCTTTTTCAACATCGTAATCACACTTTTGTAATAACTTTTGAATGATGTTCTCTACATCCTCACCCACATAACCTGCTTCAGTTAATGTCGTTGCATCAGCCATAGTGAATGGCACATCAAGCAAGCGTGCTAAGGTTTGAGCTAAGAGTGTTTTACCACTACCTGTTGGCCCAATAAGTAAGATATTACTTTTACCCAGTTCAACACCATTATGAGTGTCACCGTTACGCAAGCGTTTATAATGATTATAAACAGCAACAGCTAATACTTTCTTTGCGTGATCTTGACCAATAACATAATCATCAAGACTTTCACGAATCTCCATTGGAGAAGGTAAAGCTTCTTTACTTTCCTTTGGCGATATTTCAGAAATTTCTTCGCGAATAATGTCGTTGCAAAGCTCTACACATTCATCACAAACAAAGACTGATGGACCAGCAATTAGTTTACGTACTTCATGTTGGCTCTTGCCACAGAATGAGCAGTAAAGTAACTTACCATTATCGCCACCACTTTTTATATCGGTCATGCCCTACCTCTAAACATTTAATATCAATAAATCCATTTATTCTTCAATATACACAACTAAGTATACACCGAAATCCTATTTATCGTTACGTTGCTCTAATATGGAGTCAACTAATCCATATTCAACCGCAGCTTCTGCACTTAAAAAATTATCTCTGTCTGTATCTTGAGAAAGCTGCTCTAAGGTTTTACCCGTATGTTCAGCCATTAACGTATTAAGTTTTTCTTTTATGAATAAAATTTCTTTCGCGTGAATTTCAAAATCCGACGCTTGTCCTTGAAAACCGCCTAATGGCTGGTGAATCATCACTCGAGCATTAGGTAGACAATAACGTTTACCTTTTTCGCCACCAGATAATAAAAATGCGCCCATACTTGCCGCTTGGCCAATACAAACCGTACTGATATTTGGCTTGATGAACTTCATAGTGTCATAAATTGCCATACCAGCAGTAACTGAACCACCAGGAGAGTTAATATAAAGAAATATATCTTTA
>Ga0209395_1003423_pt1 | contig 19648 bp, 18 predicted proteins | sample GOMGulsemesocosm_3_FD_184635 | JGI IMG/M metagenome (GOLD analysis project Ga0209395, IMG submission 184635) | Methane-oxidizing microbial communities from mesocosms in the Gulf of Mexico - GOM9D Gulf of Mexico (SPAdes) (version 2) | ecosystem: Environmental > Aquatic > Marine > Cold seeps... | reverse complement strand
CATAGTTTTTACATTCGTCAAGAAAATAGGTACCAAAATAAGTTTCACTCAAACAATATTACAAACCATAAATATCAATAGGTTACAATAATCACCGATAATTAATAAAATATAAAAACATAATTTAGATTACTTATCATACATTTAAATCCTGCTAAAAAAGGATGGTACAAAATCATTAATTAACATTTTTTTAACCATAGAATACATAAACTTAGAGGTAAGGCCCGAATAGAAATAACTTCCCGCTGGCGCATATAGCAAAATGAAATAAGTAAAGAAAACATGTTATAAGAAACTATAAATAAAAATATTTAAATCCTAATTAATAATGATTTAATTAAGCTATTACTTATCTGCTATTAGCATGATAAAATGGTCTATTAGTTTAAATGTTAAACCTTTTTTGAATAGTGAGTATATATTTTGCAAACAACTGAATTATTAGAATTTGCCTTTGATAAAATTGACGATATGAAAGCCAGAGATATCGTGAAGCTTGATGTTATCGGCAAATCTACCATTACTGATTTCTTGATTGTATGTTCTGGTAATTCTAAACGTCATGTTTTATCAATTGCAGATAACGTAAATAAAGAAGCAAAAAAAGCTGGTATTGAACCTTTAGGCTTTGAAGGCCGTGACAGCGGAGAATGGGTTATCGTTGATTTAGGTGATGTTATTGTTCATGTTATGCAAGAGCAAACAAGGGATTTTTATCAGCTAGAAAAACTTTGGGGCTAGTATGAAAATACAGCTCATTGCAGTCGGCACTAAAATGCCTAGTTGGGTTGAAACCGGCTTCAAAGAATATCAGCGCCGCTTTCCTAAGGATATGGCGCTTGAATTAGTCGAGATCCCTGCAGGAAAACGTGGTAAAAATGCGGATATAAAGCGTATTTTACATATAGAAGGTGAAAAAACCCTTGCTGCTGTACCTAAAGGTAATCGCATTGTTACTTTAGAAGTAACAGGACAACCTTGGGACACACATAAGTTAGCTAAAAATATGACTAAGTGGCAATTAGATGGCCGAGATGTCAGTTTATTAGTTGGCGGCCCAGAAGGTTTAGCACCACAATGCATTGCAGCTTCAGAGCAAAAGTGGTCATTATCAAATCTCACTTTGCCCCATCCATTAGTGCGTATTATTTTAGCTGAAAGCCTCTATAGAGGTTGGAGCTTAAATACAAATCACCCTTATCATAGAGAGTAGCACTTTTAGATGTTTAAAGGCCCAACTACTATTAGAGACCATTCCTTTGAAGCAAATTTATTTGCGCGTAGGGCCTTTATAGCTTTTGTATTTGTACTTGTTTTAGTCGCTATTCTTTTTATAAACGTTTATCAATTACAAGTCACCTCTCACGACAATTATCAAACACGCTCTAACGATAACCGCATAAAACTTGTTCCTGTTGCGCCCAATCGCGGTATTATTTACGACAGAAATGGCGTTATTTTAGCTGAGAATAAACCTGTATATAATCTAGAAGGTATTTCAGAGAATATTAACGATGTAGGTGAATCTTTAGAAAAACTAGCTAAATTACTCGCTATTAGTGAGCAACAGCAAACTGACTTCCTTAGTGATATTAAGCATAACCGTCGCTTTAAGAGCCAAGTTCTTAAATCAAGATTAAGTGAAAAAGAAGTTGCCCTATTCTCTGTGAATCAGCATAAATTTCCTGGTTTCAGTATTGAAGCACGTTTAGCACGTCATTACCCTTATGGGGATACTTTAACCCATGCCTTAGGGTACGTGGCAAAAATAGGTAAAAAAGAATTACTAAAATTAGATTCTGAAGATAAGACCAAAAACTATCGTGCGACCAGAGATATCGGAAAATTAGGTATCGAAAAATTCTATGAAGATACATTACATGGCACTGTTGGTTCACAAAAAATAGAAATCAATAACCGTGGTCGCGTTTTACGTACTTTAAGTTTTACACCACCATTACCGGGTGATGATCTTGTTTTAACCATGGATATAGGTTTACAACAAGCAGCTCAAGAAGCGCTAAAAGGAATGCGTGGTGCAATTACAATTTTAGATGCAAAAGACGGCGGTGTTTTAGCTATGTATTCTAACCCTAGCTACGACCCTAATTTATTTGTACATGGTATTAGCAATAAAAATTATAAAGCATTACTTAACCCTGATAGACCTCTCATTAATCGTGCTACACAAGGTAGATATGCGCCCGCTTCAACTGTAAAACCTTTATTTGCAATTTTAGGTTTAAATGAAGGCGCTATCACCGAAACATCAAAACTATACGACCCAGGTTTTTTTCAAATTCCCAATGTAAAACATAAATGGCGAGACTGGAAATCTTGGGGCCATGGCACAAAGGCTGATGGTTATAAAGTAGATGTATATAAAGCAATAGAAGAATCCTGTGATACTTTTTTTTATGATATTGCTTATCGCCTAGGCATTACTAAAATTAGTAACTTTATGGCTAAATTTGGCTTTGGTGAAAAATCAGGTATTGATATTTATGAAGAAACGACCGCAATCCTCCCTTCAGTTGAGTGGAAAAAAGAACGCTATAAAGAAGGTTGGTACGCTGGAGATACAATTTCAGTAGGCATAGGTCAAGGTTACTGGTCAGCAACACAAATACAAATTGTAAATTCAATTAATATATTAGCTAACAAAGGGGTTCATAACCCACCTCACTTAGTGTCTGTTACTAAACAAGGTAGTACTGTTAATTTAATCAATAATGACGAAAAAGAACCCATTATTTTAAAAGACCCACATTATTGGGATGTCGCATTAACCGCAATGCACAATACGGTTAAAAAGACCACTGGCACAGCACACAAAGCATTTAAAGGTGTAGATTACGACCCTGCAGGTAAAACAGGCACGGCACAAGTTGTTAAAATTGCCCAAGGCAAAAAATACGATGAAAAGAAATTAAAAGAAAAACACAGAGATAATGCCATGTATGTTGGCTTTGCACCATTTAATGACCCTGAAATAGTAATCGCTATAACCGTAGAGAATACGGGTGGCGGTAGTAGCGTTGGTGCGCCTATGGCAAGAAAAGTAATGGATTATTACTTTGCAAACAAAGCAAAAGATTTAGCAGGAAACCCATGAACCCATTAAAACATAAAACCACCATTTGGGATAAACTGCATATAGACCTACCACTACTGCTTGCATTACTTGTTTTATTGGGTGCTAGCTTATTAATTGTATTTAGTGCTGGCGGTCAGGAAATGCCAATTGTATTTCGTCAATTAAAACGTATCGGCGTTGCACTTGTCATTATGCTTATTTTAGCGCAAATTCCGCCCTCTACTTTACAGAGATTTGTCATTCCCTTGTATATTTCTGGCATTCTTTTATTAATAGCAGTTTTGCTCTTTGGTGTTAGTAGCAAAGGAGCGCAGCGTTGGTTAAACATAGGCATAACCCGTATTCAACCCTCTGAAATAATGAAACTATTAGTACCTATGATGGTCGCATGGTACATAGGTAAATATCACTTACCACCAAAAATGAAACATTTATTTATTGGTTTTATCTTAGTTATGCTGCCAACTATTTTGATTCAGCGCCAGCCGGACTTAGGCACATCTATTTTGATCGCCAGTTCTGGGATATTTGTATTGTTTTTAGCAGGTATTAGCTGGCGTTTAATTGGTGGCGTTACAGCTATAGGCGCGATTAGTGCTTGGCCTTTATGGACTTATGGCATGCATGCTTATCAAAAACAAAGGGTAATGACTTTATTTAACCCTGAGAGTGATCCTTTAGGGGCTGGATACCATATTATTCAATCCAAAATAGCGATTGGCTCTGGAGGTTTAGAAGGTAAAGGTTGGTTACAAGGTACACAATCTCAATTAGAGTTTTTACCTGAACGACATACTGACTTTATATTTTCAGTACTCAGTGAAGAGTTTGGTTTAGTGGGAGTTACCTTATTGCTTGCAGCATACCTATTTATTATCGCGAGAGGATTATTTATAGCCGTAAATGCGCAAGATGCATTTGGCAAGTTATTAGCGGGCAGTTTAACACTCACATTTTTTGTTTATATATTTGTAAATATTGGCATGGTTTCAGGGCTTTTACCCGTTGTTGGCGTACCTTTACCACTTATAAGTTATGGCGGTACTTCTATGGTGACCATACTTGCCGGTTTTGGCATGATAATGTCTATCGCAACACATAAACGCATATTGGTACATTAATGAAATTAATAAACAACAGTATTTTAATATTTTTAATCCTATTAATCTCAGGCTGTAGTTCTAGTCGTTATGATATGCGTCACGACTCTGCGCCACTGAGAAAACCCACATTATTAGAGCAGTTAGACGCACAAGTTGTGCAAGTTAATAAAAGCACCGCTGCAAAACGCCCTTATACCGTTAGAGGCAAGCGTTATTACCCTATGCTGTCAGAGAAAGATTATAAAGCGACCGGAGTGGCTTCTTGGTATGGTCGTAAGTTTCATGGGCACTTGACTTCAAATGGTGAGACTTATGATATGTTTGATATGACTGCTGCACATAAAACATTACCTTTACCTAGTTTTGTGGAAGTAACCAATACCGCTAATGGTAAAACCGCCATAGTAAAAGTAAATGATCGTGGTCCTTTTCATGATAATAGATTAATTGATTTATCTTATTCTGCCGCATACAAGCTTGGTATTTATCAGTCAGGTACTGGAAATGTAACAATAAAAGCATTATTACCGAGCGACGCCAAAATACCAGGTACTTATATTCAAGTGTTGGCTGCATCAAATCTTGTTAATGTTCAGACACTTGCGGCAACTCTTTCCAAAAAATACAAATTAAATCATAAAATAAGCCAAGTTAATGGAATTTATCGGCTGCATTTAGGTCCTATTAAAGATCAATCTCAAGCTCAAAATGTATTAAGTCGCTTAAAACAAAATTCGCATAAACAAGCGTTCTTGCTTTACTCTCAAGACAAGCTTTAGGATAATGCCCTTTCAGCGCGTCACTTTAACTTACTAAAAAGTAAATAATTAGCAATATGAAACAAATAAAAATGACATTATTAAACAAACTAAGCAAAATTGTTTGCTCTGCGGCACTTGTTGCCACAGCAAGCGTAACATTTAGCGCTACAGCTCAAATAATCCCTTCAGTGCCACAAATTAATGCGAAAGGTTATTACCTAGTAGATTTCACTACAGGTAAAGTAATAGCACAAGGCGATGGCGATACAAAATTAGCACCTGCCAGCTTAACTAAAATGATGACAAGTTATGTTATCGGCTCTGAAGTTAAAAACGGTAATATCGCTTTAACTGATATGGTTACTGTAAGTGAAAAAGCTTGGGCTAAAAACTTTCCTGATTCTTCAAAAATGTTTATTGAAGTCGGTAAAGAAATTTCTGTTGAAGATTTAAATCGCGGCATTATCATTCAATCGGGTAACGACGCCTGTGTTGCTATGGCTGAGCACATTGCTGGTAGCGAAAGTGCTTTTGCAGATTTAATGAATGCACACGCAAAACAACTTGGTATGACTAACTCTCATTTCATCAATAGCCACGGTTTAGATACTAATGAGCACTATACAACGCCAAAAGATATGGCGACTTTAGGTGCGGCATTAATACGTGATGTGCCAGAAGAGTATGCTTTATATGCAGAAAAATCATTTACCTTTAATGGTATTAAACAATTTAACCGCAACTCACTGCTTTGGGATAATAGCCTAAATGTAGATGGCATTAAAACAGGCCATACTAGTGAAGCGGGTTATAGCTTAGTTACTTCGGCAACTAAAGGCGACATGCGTTTAATTACGGTTGTTATGGGCACTAAGAGTGAACGTGCTCGTAAAGTAGAAAGTAAAAAGCTTCTAAACTATGGTTTTAGATTTTTTGAAACAATTACACCTTACAAAGCGGGTGACAGTTTTGCAAAACAAAGAATCTGGATGGGTGATAAAGAAGAAGTTTCTTTAGGTATTTTACAAGATACGCCAATCACAATTCCACGTGGTCAACGTAAAAACTTAAAAGCGAACTTTAAGTTAGATACTGAACTAAAAGCACCGATCGCTAAAGGCACTCCAGTAGGTACTTTATTTTTACAGCTAGAAGGTGAAGATATTGCTCAGTACCCGCTTGTTACTTTAGAAGAAATCGAAGAAGGTAGCTTCTTCAGCAAAGTATACGATTACTTACGTCTTCAGCTTACAAACTAAGTAGCTACAGTAGCTAAATATCATTTAAAAAAACCTCACTTTAAGTGAGGTTTTTTTATGCGTTAACAAAAACTTAAAGCATCACCTATGGCTAAAGTCACTCCAGTAGGTACTTAGTTTTTACAGCTAGAAGGTGAAGATATTGCTCAGGACAAGACACTCGACTATTTTAGAAAGCCTCATTTATTAATGAGGCTTTTTTTATTCAACAAACTAAATTGCTTCGAACTTATTCAAAATCGACTCTGAACAGCTTTATTAATCTTTAAATTTAGAATATTAATAAGCGTTTTTAGCTGATTAATGTTAAAATGCCGTCCTTTTTAACATTCAGTTCCTTTTATTATCTGCTCATCAAAGGCTTAAGGCTGTTGATCAAATAACAAATCATTTGAACTGTAATGCGCTTGAACAAAGAATATTAAGGTGAATTATTGTGGTTAAACCAGTTAAAGATACTAAATTTGATGAACTTTTAGAATTTCCATGTCAACTTACTTTTCGTATCATGGGTTTGGCAAATACCAACTTAACAGATCAAATCATTGCTGTATTGCAAGAGTATGCTCCTGGTGATTTTGCACCTACAAGCAAACCTAGCAGTAAAGGCACTTACGAATCAATCAGCATTGCAACAACTGTGACAAGTAAAGAACATATTGAGCAGCTCTATACTGTGATTGGTAATTTAGAAGATGTACGTTACGTACTATAGTTTCTAGCTTCCCATTTAGGAGTCATTAAGTTGAGTCAAAACAGCATAATTATCCGTCAGTTAAATCGTCGTGGCTACGAAAGCGTCTTACATGCAATGCAAGACTTTACCAATACCAGAAATGACGATACACCTGATGAAATCTGGTTAGTTGAACACGATCCTGTTTTCACACAAGGCCAAGCTGGTAAAGAAGAACACTTGCTTATGCCTGGTGATATTCCAGTAGTAAAAGTTGATCGGGGCGGTCAAGTTACTTACCACGGACCAGGACAACAAGTTTTATATGTGATGTTTAACCTTCGACGCTTAAAAATTGGCGTACGTGAGCTTGTTACTTGGCTTGAAGAAGCAATCGTAGAAACATTAGTTGAATACGGTATTAAAGCTTACGCAAAACCAGATGCGCCAGGTGTTTATGTTGATGACAGTAAAATTGCATCTTTGGGATTAAGAGTACGTAAAGGATGTTCCTTCCATGGTCTCGCTTTAAATATCGATATGGATTTAACACCATTTTTACGTATAAACCCATGTGGTTACGCTGGGATGACTATGATACAAAGTAAAGATTTATCAGGGCCTGAAAACCTTGAACAAGCCGCGAACGGTTTAGTTAATTCTCTACTTAATAAATTGCAGCAAAATAATGCTGACCTTAAAAGTATTCAAATACAGGGGTTTGAGAACGAATGACTCTTTTAGATAAGAAACAAGATAAGCCAGTAAAAGTACAAGCAGGCATTAAACTTCGTGATGCTGAAAAAATGCAACATATTCCTATTCAAGTTATCGCAACTGAAAAAAGTGAAATGTTACGTAAACCTGAATGGCTAAAAATACGATTACCTAAATCAAGTGAACGTATCGATAGTATCAAAAAGGCAATGCGTAGCCGTGGATTAAGCTCAGTATGTGAAGAGGCATCATGCCCTAATTTATCTGAATGTTTTAATCATGGTACAGCCACATTTATGATTTTAGGTGCAATATGTACTCGTCGCTGTCCATTTTGTGATGTTGGTCATGGCCGACCTTTAAAACCAGATGCTGAAGAACCAGAAAAGTTAGCTTTAACTATTCGTGACATGAAATTGAAATATGTTGTTATCACATCTGTAGATAGAGATGATTTACGTGATGGTGGCGCACAACATTTTGCTGACTGTATTACACAGATCAGAAAACATTGTCCTGGTATTACAATTGAAATTCTTGTGCCTGACTTTAAAGGACGCATGGATCGTGCGCTAGAAATCTTAATTCAAACACCACCAGATGTTTTTAACCATAATTTAGAAACAGCACCTCGCTTATATAAATTAGCACGTCCAGGTGCAGGCTATAAATGGTCACTAGAGTTATTACGTCGTTTTAAAGAAGCACATCCTGATGTTAAAACTAAATCAGGTCTAATGGTTGGTTTAGGTGAAGAAATATCTGAAATTGAAGAGGTATTAAGAGACTTACGTGAGCATAATGTTGATATGTTAACTGTAGGTCAGTACTTACAACCTTCAAAACATCACCTACCAGTTAAGCGTTACGTACCGCCAGCTGAATTTGATGCGTTAAAAGAATATGCAGATGAAATTGGCTTTAGTCATGCTGCAAGTGGTCCATTTGTACGTTCAAGTTACCACGCAGATCAACAAGCTGCAGGTAAAGAAGTTAAATAGCTTCTAGCTTTATAAAGTATACTTTTTAAGGCTTGATAATTTATCAAGCCTTTTTTATTTTTCCATATACCAAGCTAAATAACTGCTAAAGTTTAAATATAACTTTAAAACTGAATAGCAAAATGCTGGTTACCCCAACTTTATTTTCTATCATATTTTATATCTCTGTAAGCACATCTGCGACAGTGACGCTTAATGCATTGCTCAAAGCCGAAGAAAACGCCATAAACAACCCCAGCATCGCTATAAACAGCTATCACCAATATCTAAACCACTTGGGTAACTTACCCGATGCAATTCAATTAAGATGGCATACCGCTGCGATAAGAGCCGCATTAAATAGTTCTCAGTTTTTATTTGCTGAAGAGATTTTTAGTAACATGAGTCCAAGTTACGACAAAGCGGGATATAACAAAAAAGGCTTTTATTTTAATCTATCTGGGATCTGGTTTCGTAAAAATGGTTTCTTTGAACAAGCTGAGCAAGCATATCACTGCGCTTTTGAAACAACAAAAAGTAATATAGAACAACTCAAGTATCTGAATAATGCCGCAATTGCCGCTCGCTATACAAATAATATATCGCGTTCAAAAAAACATCTAAATCAAGCTCTTGCTCTACTTAAAAAAACGCCTCATCGTGCATTTGAAGCTAGCATAAATAATACATTAGGAATGCTCGCTCTGAGCCAAGAAGACTACCTGTTAGCTAAAAAGAAATTTAAGCGCTCATTGTTTTTAAAAGAAGGAGAATCAAGAGGTTCAGCACAACTAATAAGTGCGCTTAATTTGTTAAATACACTGCTTTATTTAGAGGATGATTTATTATCTATGAGGGTATTATCTACAGTAGAGAGACTTATAGTACGCAGTAATAATATAGATCAACGTATTTATTATCATTGGCTGAAATTTAGCCTAGCTAAATTACAAAATAAACAAATTGATATTACACCTCAGATGTTAATTAAAGAGTTTAAACTCTTAGCTGGCAGCAGTTATATCGCTCTGATAAAACAAAGAGCTGAGTTTTTAAACATCCAGCTACCCAAACACAGTCTTAATATAAAAAAAATGCAGTATAGCGGTCCTATACTGCATTATTTAAAAGCATGTGAAACAAAGGTATAGAATAAAATCAATCGTCTTCTATATTATCTAAGCCTTTAGTGCCTTTTTTGGCTTCTAACTTATGATGTATTGCAGCCTTAATTAGCATATAGCCCGTAATAGGCGCAGTGATCAATAAGAAGATCGATATTAATATTTCTTTCAAGCTGATGGTATCTGTTGTCACGCTAAAATAAACCATAGCAGCAATTAAAATACCAGCCATGCCTAAGGTTGTCGCCTTAGTTGGGCCATGTAAACGCATGAAAAAATCAGGCATTTTATTTAAACCGATAGAGCCAATCAAAATAAAAGCGCCACCTAGCAGTAATAATATAGATACTATCCATTCGAAAATCATAGTCATCCTTTATTCAATAATATCGCCACGAAGCAAGTATTTACATACCGCTACCGTGCTAACAAAACCTAACATTGCAATCAATAGTGCGGCTTCAAAATAAAGCGCGGTATCCATTTGCAAACCATATAAAATTATCAGAGCTATGGTATTAATATACATAGTATCTAAGGCTAAAATGCGATCAGGTACTGAAGGACCAACAATTAATCGCCAAAGATTTAATAATAAAGCGATGCCTATCATAGAAAATACAATCAAAATCACGGTGTCTAACATTGAAAAATCTCCTTTAATGGTGCTTCGTATCTTTGTTTAATCATTTTAATTAATGCTTCCTCATCCTCTAAATCCAATACATGGATCAGTAAATATTTTTGCGGATCAGGCGCTTCATCATTTATATTTTCAGGTATTGGATATATCTCAGCACTTACCGTACCGGGTGTTAATGATACAGTACTTGCCAATATGGTAATTGGCATTTCATGCGATAAATCCAAAGGCACTTTTACAAATGCCGGACGTAATTTTTTAGTTGATCCTAAGATCAACATTGCAACTTGTACATTTGCAGTCACAATATCGTAAAGCACTAATAAAAAATGCCTGATAGCGAGACCTGGTTTTAAAATTAGCGGTTGCGGCTCTCTAAATCTAAAAGTTAACAAAGGAATTAAAACAGCTAAAATCGTTGCTAAAATCAAATGACCAACAGACACACTATTATTCAATAATAACCAAACAACAAATAATAGCAGGCTGCGAAATGGCGTTGGTAACCAAGATACCTTAGCTTTTAATCTCATTATTTAGCTCCATTATTTGATATGGCTAAAACGGTATTTACATGATTAGTCACATCATGTAATTGTTCAGCGGCCGCTAAAGTAAAGTCACTAATAGGTCCTGAAAAGATAACCATTAAAGGCGAACATAATAATAAGGCGATGATCACATTTGTTTTTAATGGTGCAGCAATTTCTTTGGTCGCTTCATTATTTGAATGTCGCCAAAATAAATAACTACCCGCGCGCGATAAAGCAATTAATACAACAAAACTCGCAATCAAATATACCGGCCAAAATATATAGGTACCGTTAATTTCTGAAGATGCTTTTAATAACCAAATTTTGCCAATAAAACCTGACATAGGCGGCATGCCCATTACAGCCAAAGCCGCAATTAAGAAGCCGCCACCTAAAATATAAGGCTGAGCTACTGGTCGCCCTTCAACTAACCTATCGGATACTTTTCCTCTTTGCACTGAAATTAAGTCAGCCAATAAAAATAGCGCCGCTATCATTAAGGTTGAGTGAATTATGTAATATAGTGCCGCGGCAGTTGCCATCACAGAATGCATACTAATTGCTGCAACCAAAGTACCCACAGAAATAATAACAAGATTGGCTGTTAGCTTTCTTAAATCTTCGCTGGCAAGCACACCAATAGCACCTATCGCGATAGTTAAAATTGCTAATGGCCATAACCATGACTGCGCCATAAAGGCAAGTTCACCGGCTTGTTCGCCAAAAATGATGGTATACACTCTAAACATGGCATATACACCTACCTTAGTCATAATTGCAAACATCGCTGCAATAACGGGTAAGGCTGATGAATATGTTTTTGGTAGCCATAAATGCAATGGCAAAATCGCCGCTTTTAAACCAAAAACAATTAAGAGTAATAAACCACCTATTTTAGCTAAAGCGATATCATCACCAGTAAGCTGAGATACTTTCACTGCCATATCAGCAATATTTAACGTACCTAAAACGCCGTACAATACGCCTAAGCCAATTAAAAAGATGCTTGAACCAATGAGGTTTAAAATAACATAATGTAACGCAGAGCGAGTTTTATGCTTATCTCCGGCATGCATCAATAATGAATAAGATGCGATTAATAAAACTTCAAAAAATACAAATAAGTTAAATAAATCTCCAGTTAAAAATGCACCATTCACACCCATAACTAAAAAATGCATTAAAGGGTGAAAAAAGCTGCCTTTCTCATCATCACCAGCACTTGCATAAAAAATACAACACAAGGCTAAAAATGACGTTAAAGAAATCAGAAGCGTAGATAGCATATCGCTAACTAATACAATACCAAATGGTGCGCTCCAATTACCGAGTGCATATACTTCGATGTTATTGCTAGCGCTATGGTTTAATAATATTAAAGAAGCGACTAAGGTAAAAAAAGCAAATGCTTGAGATACCATGCGTCTAATTTTTACATTTTTACCACAAGGCGGCAGCAATGCTAAAATTGCGCCTAACATAGGTAATAAAATAGGTAAGGTCACTAAGTGGCCCATTAACGACTCTCCCTTTTTGATTTTTTATTTTTCTTTTTATTCTTATTTGGAATAATGCCATCTACATGATCATTACCTAAATCAGCTCTGCCACGTATCGATAAAATCACCACAAATGCAGTCATCGCAAAACCAATTACAATCGCGGTTAAAACCAAAGCTTGTGGTAAAGGGTCAGCATACTCGGTTGACTGACCTAATACGGCGGCTTGATTTGAGTTAAGTCGCCCTGATGCAAATAAAAATAAATTCACGGCGTAAGACATCATAGTGAGGCCTAAAACAACTGGAAACGTACGGGCTCTTAATATTAAAAACAGTCCGCAAGTTACGAGTATGCCGACACATGTCGAATATAAAATCTCCATTATTTACTCTCCTTAGCTTCAGTGCCTACGGTGAGCTTTCCTAAACTAGCTAAAATCATTAATGTAGAACCTACAACTGTAATATAAACACCTAAATCAAATGCGATTGCACTGGCTAACTCAACTTTACCTACAAATGGAATATCAAAGTATTCAAACCAACTTGTTAAAAATGGACGGTCGAAGAACCAACTTCCGACGCCTGTTGCTAAAGCAATCAAAATACCTGAAGCGATAATTTTTCTGTAGTTTGCATCAAATCGAGATGAAACCCAGGCAGAACCATGTGCCATATATTGCAATATAAATGCAGTCGCAGTAACTAGGCCCGCAATAAAGCCGCCGCCAGGTAAGTTATGACCTCGTAAGAAGATATAAACAGACACTAATAAAGCTAAAGGTAATAAGCTTTGTGAAATACTGGCTAGCAAGATAGGATGACGCTCTTTTGCCCATGGACGCCCTTCACCATCACTAGATGGCATAAATAAAGGCAAATTAGTTAATAGTTTATAAATACCCAGCGCGGCAATACCTAAAACGGTAATTTCACCAAAAGTATCAAACCCTCTAAAATCAACTAAAATCACGTTAACCACATTTGTACCACCACCACCAGTTTTAGCATTTGCTAAAAAGAAATCAGATATTGATGATAAAGGACGAGTTAACATGGCATAACAGATACTACCAATAACCACACCAATACTAGATGCAATTGCTAAATCTCTTAATATACGAGGTGAACTTGACTCTTTTGGCGTTTTTTGCGGTAAAAAGAATAATGCCAGCATTAATAAAATAACCGTCACAACCTCAACGATTAACTGAGTTAAAGCTAAATCTGGTGCTGAAAAACGCGTAAATGCCACTGAAACCATTAAGCCTACAATTGAAATGCTTATCAATGAAATAATGCGCACTCTATGCCAAATGATAGTCGCCAATGCGCCCGCGATTAATAAGCCTGCACCTACTGCATTTTGCGGAGAAATAGGCATTAACTCTTCAGTGCCAGCAAGTTTAATCATATCAAATAAAGGTAAGCCAGCTAAAACAAGTACACTTAACAAGAACAAGAATATATACCTTTGCAATGATCCGCTTTCAAAAAAATGAATAAACTTAACGCTGAATTTAACTGAAGTCTGAACCCACGTCTCAAACCAAACTTTGGCATCAATACTTGGTAAAGAAGCTTGAAATTGGAAGAAATGCTTACGTTGGGTATATACAAATAAACCTAATACAACAGCAATAAAACTCATTAATAAAGGTAAGTTAAATCCATGCCAAATCGCTAAGCTATATTCAGGCAGTGCATGACCTACAACGGCAATTGATGCCGACGTTAAAATGCCATTAACAACAAAGTTAGGTACTACGCCAACAATAATACAAAGTGCAACTAAAATCTCAACGGGTACACGCATATATCTAGGCGGTTCATGTGGTGTTTTAGTTAGCCCAATTGGCTCACCATTAAAGAATACATCATGAATAAATCGCGCCGAATAAGCCACAGCAAAAACACCCGCTAAAGTAGCCAGTACAGGGATCAACCAAGACATTGAACCTAATACTTGTTGGTGCAATGTTTCAGCAAAAAACATCTCTTTAGATAAGAAACCGTTTAATAAGGGCACACCCGCCATAGAGGCAGATGCAACCATCGCAAGCGTTGCGGTATAAGGCATAAATTTAAATAAACCATTTAATTTACGCATGTCACGAGAGCCAGTCTCATGATCAATAATACCTGCAGCCATAAACAGCGATGCTTTAAAGATGGCATGGTTGATAATATGGAAAATAGCTGCCACTGCAGCCAGCTGTGTATCTAAGCCTAATAACAAAGTAATTAAACCTAAATGACTAATTGTTGAATAAGCTAATAAACCTTTAAGATCGTGCTTAAATAACGCGATATAAGCACCTAATAATAAAGTTGCTAAACCTGTTAAGCCAACAATTAAGAACCAAAGTTCAGTTCCCGCTAAAGCAGGATAAAAACGCGCAAGTAAAAATATCCCCGCTTTTACCATAGTTGCAGAATGTAAGTATGCGCTTACTGGTGTTGGCGCACTCATCGCATGAGGAAGCCAGAAGTGGAATGGGAACTGTGCAGACTTAGTAAAAGCACCTAATAAAATTAATACTAAAGTAACGGGGTAAAGTGCATGACTTTTAATTAACTCACCACTTTTTAGCACAACACTTAAGTCATAACTGCCAACAATATCACCTAATAAAATGAGTCCAGCCAGTAAAGCTAAACCACCGGCTCCCGTAACAGCCAAGGCCATTCTAGCGCCTTTTCTTGCTGCAGACTGGTGCCACCAAAAACTAATAAGTAAAAACGAACTAACACTAGTTAGTTCCCAAAAAACCCATAACTGAATAATATTATTTGATAATACGATACCTAGCATCGCAGTCATAAATAACATTAAAAAGGCATAAAACTTAGCCATTGAGTCTTTTTCACTTAAGTAATATCGGGCATACAAGATAACCAATAACCCGATACCTAAGATCATAAATACAAATAATAAGGCAAGACCATCAAGTCTGAACGATAAATTTATACCTAATGCAGGTATCCATTGAAGGGAATACAACAAAGTTTCACCCGCAAAAACAGCAGGTGTATAATAAATCGCAATAGCAAGCGCAATAGCTGGCGAAATTGCAGTTAACCAAGCGCTTGTCGTTCTGTTTAAGTTTCCGGTAACAGACGCAATTACACTAGCCAACAAAGATAATATGGGGATCCATAGCAAAGCCATTTGTATATTTTATTTCCTGAATATAAATTCAAATCTCTGAAATGATATCATTTATGCCCCTAAACAAAATAGGTATTAAATGAAAAATCTGATGAAAAAGCATAAATAAATAGCCTGACAAGTCAAAAGTAACTTATTAATGAAAAGAGGCTAAATCTAACTTAAAAACAGTCGGAAGTTTTTACCCCCGCTTTTTTATATCACAATTAAAGCGTACCGGTTCTATTCAAGTACTGTACTGCTAATGGGTTATTTTGTGCGGCTGACAAGTTAAAAAAGTGCATTGCAGTATTTTTATCGACCTTGCCACCTAATCCATCATTTAACATTTTTCCATAAAAATACTGGGCAAAACTATCGGATGATAATTTACTTGCACTAAGATAAAGGGCCCTCGCCTTTTTATAATCGGACTTTTCATAATAGAGCCGTGCTAAATGAGATTGTGCAAGCGGCCAGTCATCAGCTTGCTGTAAATTGGTAATAGCTAAATCAACCTCACCTTTGCTTTCATGATATAAAGCAAGCTGAAGCGATGCCCCTTTAAATCCAAGTTTAGCGGCATACTGATACCAATAAGAAAGGCTATTAAATTTAGCAAATGCCATGGGGAAAACAGCAAAATCAGACAAGCTATTTTCTATATTGTGCTCTAATCTATTTTTATAATCTAAGGGTAAAGCTTTATCTAAATATTGCATTAAAGTTAGCTCTGCAACGGGTTTATAAGCTGTTAGCTCACTGCTATTACAAGTTGCGACAGCATGTAAGTTAAATAATTCTGGTGCTTTATTTAAAGTCAGCGTTAATTGGCTATGTTTTAAATTCAAAGCTTGAAAGTTGCAGCGCTGTTTTTGCATCGATTTTGAAAGCTGATATTCATCTTCAAAGCCAAATAAATGCATAAATTCATGTTTAAAAACATTAAAGTCACTATTTATTGCTAAATACATCACCCCTGAATTGACATTGGCTTTGCCTTTGTCACTCATTATCATCAAGTGACGTATGCCTTTTGGCCAATTTTTAGATTGTGCTAAATGACTTAAGTCGCAGGCGATTGCTTTACCCTGTTGTTCAGTGCACTTTAATTTAGCTTTTGGTATATAAAGCGGTTTAGTAAAACACACGGGTAAACTTGATAAATAAGTATCATTATTAAAAGTTTTAATAATCTCTATAGAACGCGCTAGCCCATGATAACTCCTTGCTATGGGTGCGATATTGATTTTACAGTTTGTTATATTAAGCTGATTTTCTTGGGTGACAAAATCACGATTCACATAAAGTGAATCATGATTTATACGCTGATAGAGCGCTGTTGAAGGTTTTATAGATAAAGACTGAGAATTGTGTAATTGCGATAGATAATGCCAACTGTCATCATCCTGCGATGCTAAAAGGCCACTGATCTGAGACCATTTTTCCTGGTTTTCATAAAACGCAAATAAGTTCTCTCTTGCTGACTTTTTACTCGCGGTATCTTCAGCTAAAGTTAAAATTTTATAATATAACTTTTTAGCTAATAAATGCTTTTGTTGTATTTGATAATGATCCGCCAATAACCCCATCGCCTTGACATTATTTTTAGATGATAAATATCTTAAGCTTTCAATATCAATATAAGCAGAATCTGCTAACGCTGCTTTTTGTAGTATTAAATCTGAAAATTGATAATTGCCATTCCCATATAACGTATGCAAGGTTTGCATGGTTAAATTTGATGAATTTAATACAAAAAGTGATAAACAGATAAATAAAAGCCGAAGCGATTGCTTCGGCTTATTACTAAAAATAAAAAACATTTATTTACTGAACTGCTTGAGCGGCTTCTAAAGCTTGATTTTGCAATACTTGTAGCTCTAATCTTGCATATTTATACTCAACAAATTCATGTACATTTGTTGATAACGCCAGTTTAAAGTACTCTAACGCCCTTGCATTATTACCATCATATTGATGTTGTTTTGCTAAGTAAAAATAAGCTTCACATAAACGTTCAGCATATTGTTGATGACTCTTTATGTTTTTATCTAAGCCTGCTAAAAAATCTTTTTCACTTAAATCACCTGAATACAAAGATACCAATTGGTAAGCCCAGTTATCAGTATTTAACTTTTTAGCATGTTGCTTTAGATGTTTAACAGCATCAGGCCTTGAGATTGCTTGCTCTGCTAAATAAAGCCACACAACACGATAGGCATCATCAGGTGCATAATCTAAAAATTTTTGAAAATCTGATTGAGCTAGCTGTGCTCTATCACCATAATAAAGTGCAATACCGCGATTTAAGTAGGCATATTCATGTTCTGGTTTTAAATCTAACACCGAATCAAACATTTCATATGCTTTGGTATATTGCTGCTTAAGCGTTAAATGAATGCCTAAAAAGTTATAAACCTCAGGTAAGTCCGGCTTTAATTTAATTGTGCGATTAAAGTCTATCCAAGCTAAGGTTTGCATACCTAAACTGTCGAATAATACTCCTCTATCGTAATATAACTGGGCTTTTTGCTCATCAGTTAAATTTGCGCGATAAAGCAACTCGCTATAGCGAGCAATTGCGATTTCACTTCGTACATCAGATTCTAAAGGTGTTGTAAATGCAACATTCACAATTGGCGTATTAGTCTTTTCTGGTGTCGATTGACATGCCATTAAGCTAAAACCTAAAAAAGCACCTAATATTATATTTTTTAATTGCATCGATTTCCCTAACATTATTAATCGATTAATAAGAAACTTCTTTTAAGAGTATAGCCTATTCTTTTGGTTCAATTAAACCTATTAAAATAATAAATAAATTTGATTCTAATTTTCTTATCACACACAAAAAAAGGGCCTAAAGGCCCTTTTTATTAAACTAATTTTTTAGTTTAAATTATTCTGCAGCTGGCGCTTCAGTTGGAGCAGCAGGAGCCATCGCTTCTTTGATGCTTAAACGAACACGTCCTTGACGGTCAACTTCAACAACTTTAACTTTAACTTCTTGACCAACTTTAAGGTGATCAGCAACATTATTCACACGCTCTTGACAGATTTGTGAAATATGAACTAAACCATCTTTACCAGGTAATACGTTTACAAACGCACCAAAATCAACGATACGTACAACTTTACCGTTGTAGATAGTACCTACTTCAAGCTCAGCAGTGATTTGCTCGATACGCTCGATTGTAGCGCGTGCACTTGCACCGTCAGTTGCAGCAATTTTGATTGTGCCATCATCTTCGATTTCGATTGTTGTACCGAACTCTTCAGTTAATGCACGGATCACAGCGCCACCTTTACCGATAACATCAGCAATTTTCTTTGGTGGGATATTCATTTTGTAAATGCGTGGTGCAAATTCAGATAATTCTTCTGAAGGAGCTGAAATCGCTTCGTCCATCACAGTAAGGATGTGTAAACGTGCTGCTTTTGCTTGAGTTAAAGCAATTTGCATGATTTCTTGAGTGATACCTTCAATTTTGATATCCATTTGTAGTGCAGTGATACCGCCTTGAGTACCAGCAACTTTAAAGTCCATATCACCTAAGTGATCTTCATCACCTAAGATATCAGAAAGTACAACAAATTCTTCACCTTCTTTAACTAGACCCATCGCAATACCAGCAACAGAAGCTTTAATTGGTACACCCGCATTCATTAGCGCAAGTGATGAACCACACACAGAAGCCATTGAAGATGAACCATTTGATTCAGTAATTTCAGATACAACACGAATTGAGTATGGGAATTCAGTTAACGTTGGCATTACAGCTTTCATACCACGTTTAGCTAAGTTACCGTGTCCAATTTCACGACGCTTAGGAGAACCTACAAAACCAGTTTCGCCAACACAGAATGGAGGGAAGTTGTAGTTAAGCATAAAGTGATTCTTTTGTGTGCCTAAAAGATCATCGATAAGTTGTGAATCACGTTCCGTACCTAAAGTAGCAGTAACGATTGCTTGTGTTTCACCACGTGTAAAGATTGAAGAACCGTGAGTACGTGGAAGTACGCCAGTTTTAACATCTAATGCACGAACAGAAGCAGGATCACGACCATCAATACGCTTTTCACCAGCGATGATGCG
>Ga0209395_1003422_pt1 | contig 19650 bp, 16 predicted proteins | sample GOMGulsemesocosm_3_FD_184635 | JGI IMG/M metagenome (GOLD analysis project Ga0209395, IMG submission 184635) | Methane-oxidizing microbial communities from mesocosms in the Gulf of Mexico - GOM9D Gulf of Mexico (SPAdes) (version 2) | ecosystem: Environmental > Aquatic > Marine > Cold seeps... | reverse complement strand
AGATTAGCGGCCTCTCCGTTTACCGTGGCAAAGTAAATATTAGTCAGGGCACAATAAATCTCAAGGCCGACCAGGTAACCATTCACAGTGATACCCAGGGCATTGCCAAGCTCGTCGCCATCGGCACGCCCGCTCATTTTCAACAACTGCCGGAAGTCGAAAAAAACACCCTGCATGCCTTTGGCAACACCATTGAATACTTTGTCGTGGAACAACGCATTGAACTCAAGCAACAAGCCAAACTGGAGCAGGAACAAAACGTGTTTACCGGTGAACGCATTGACTATGACATCAAGCTTCGGGTTGTTAATGCCTACAGTGACAATCAAACCAACTCAGCCACCGACAAGCCACGGGTTAATCTAATTATTCAACCCACCAAAATCAACGACACCACTACCGAAGACAAGCCGATTAATGAGTGATTTAAAAGCGTTACACCTCGCCAAAAGTTATAAAGATCGCCACGTTGTTGAAGATGTCTCAATAACTATTGAACCGGGCCAGATAGTGGGGCTACTAGGTCCAAACGGTGCCGGCAAGACCACCTGCTTTTATATGATTATTGGCCTGATCAAAGCCGATCAAGGTCAGATTCTAATCAACGGCGAAGACATCACCGAACTTCCTATGCATGGCCGTGCCCGCCAAGGTATTGGCTACCTGCCACAGGAATCGTCTATTTTCCGAAAACTCAGTGTCAGCGACAACATTCTGGCCATTCTGGAAACCCGAAAAGATCTAGATCACAATCAGCGTATGGAGAAACTTGAGGCCCTGTTACAGGAATTTCATATCACCCATATTCGCGACAGCCTTGGCATGAGCCTGTCAGGCGGTGAGCGGCGACGTGTTGAAATTGCACGGGCCTTGGCCATGGAACCCGCCTATATTCTGCTCGATGAGCCTTTTGCCGGGGTTGATCCTATTTCAGTAGCCGACATTAAACAGATCATTACTCACCTCAAGGATCGTAACATCGGCGTGCTGATCACCGACCATAACGTACGAGAAACCCTCGATATCTGTGAAAAAGCATTCATCGTCAGCGAAGGCCATATTATCGCGGAAGGCGATGCTCAAACCGTACTATCAAACCAGCGCGTAAGAGATGTTTATCTAGGCGAACAATTCCAGCTTTGAGACAAGGCGCGGTTAAATAAGCGGCTCATTTTTCCAGCAACGACGGTGGCCGTTAATAATTGCAGTAATCAGCGCAAATTCATCTCGGCTCTTTGCTAAAATTGCACTACGCTTATAACTACAAGCAAAACCTAAGCCAACTTCCATCGACCCCAACTTATGCTGCCTGTTAGCAATTTATGAAACCATCGTTACAGCTTAAAATTGGTCAGCACCTTACCATGACCCCGCAGTTGCAACAGGCCATTCGCCTTCTGCAACTTTCCACGCTAGACCTGCAGCAGGAAATTCAGGAAACCGTTGAATCCAATCCGATGCTCGACATCGAGGATAGTAATAACGAGATTGAAATGGACAAAACCGATGCTGAGAAAAATAATCCTGATGCCCAGCAAGCAAACGATAATAACAGCGCTCAGACCGACAGCAGCGAAGACTTCAAGGAATCATCAGACGAAGACTGGAGCCAACAAATCCCTGAAGAACTGCCTGTCGATAGTAATTGGGATGACGTTTACCAGAGCCTGCCTCCGTCAGCGCCACCTCCCAGCGGTGACCTACCCGATTTTGAAACACATACCTCCAGTTCCGATTCCATTCAGGATCATTTGCACTGGCAGCTGAATCTCACCCCGATGTCAGATATCGACCGTGTTATTGCGATAACACTGATCGACAGCGTTGATGACAATGGTTACCTGAAAGGCTCGCCGGAAAATATTGCTGAACACTTAAATCAATCACTTCAAGAGGACAACCCTGCCGGCGATATACAAATCGAACTGGATGAGGTGGAAGCTGTGTTGCGGCGCTTGCAGCACTTTGATCCCATCGGCGTCTGTGCACGGGATTTAAGCGAATGCCTGTCGCTACAGCTTGATCAGCTGGATAAAAGTACCCCCTTACTAAGCAAGGCAAAGGAAATTGTCACGCAATTTCTACCACAACTTGGCAGCCGTGATTTTAATTACATCATGCGCCGCACCCGGCTCAAGGAAACCGATTTACAACAGGCCATTGAGCTAATCCAAAGCCTAAACCCTCGCCCCGGTGACACCTTGAGCAGCAATACATCAGAGTACGTCATTCCTGATGTGTCAGTTAAAAAAATCAATGGCCACTGGTCTGTCGCCCTGAATAATGACGCCATGCCCCGCGTGAATATCAACTCCACCTATGCCGCCATGGTCAAGCGCGCAGATAACAGCAACGATAACACCTACTTACGCAACCAATTACAGGAAGCTCGCTGGTTTCTTAAGAGCCTGCAAAGCCGTAATGAAACCCTGTTAAAAGTGGCTACCCGCATTGTGGAAATTCAACAGGGCTTTCTTGATCACGGCGAAGAAGCCATGAAACCACTGGTATTACACGACATTGCCGAAGCCGTTGAGATGCACGAATCAACTATATCCCGTGTCACCACCCAAAAATTCATGCACACACCGCGCGGTATTTTTGAACTAAAATATTTTTTCTCCAGCCATGTCGACACACAAAGCGGTGGCGGCTGTTCTTCAACAGCAATTCGTGCGATTATTAAAAAACTTATCTCCGCAGAGAAGCCAATCAAACCTCTGAGCGATAGCAAGATAGCCAACATCCTTGCTGAACAGGGCATCAAGGTAGCTCGCCGAACCATTGCCAAATACCGGGAGTCGTTATCCATACCTCCCTCCAATGAGCGCAAACGTTTGGTATAAGATGAAATAACAAAGTGAGCTCATACAAACAGCTGCTGTCTCGGCTTGAATTTCCCGATTAAGAACGATGCCAAAACGCGTACTTACATCAAAAAAATAATAAGGAGCAATCTATGCAAGTAACCATCAGCGGCCATCATGTAGAGGTAACCTCCGCTCTTCGAGAATTCATCAACAGCAAACTTGAAAAACTAGAACGCCATGTCGACCAGATATCCAGTATCAAGGTAGTACTGCATGTTGAAAAACAACGTCAAAAGGCCGATGCGACTATCCATATTGCCGGCGCTGATGTCGTTGCCAATGCCGAACATGACGACATGTACGCTGCTATCGACTTATTAACCGATAAGCTGGATCGCCAGATTATCAAACATAAAGAAAAATCCCTGGCGAGAGCACAGGGCCACTGACCAACAACAGCTATTACTTATGAATATTCAACGTTTGCTATCACCTGAGTGCACCCTCACTGCGGTGCCAGGTGACAGTAAGAAACGCGTGCTTGAGCTGATCGCACGCACCTTAACCCAAGCCCACCCGATTCTCGATGAAGAGGAAATTTTTGACAGCCTGATGGCGCGTGAGCGTCTTGGCAGCACTGGCATTGGTGAAGGTGTGGGCATACCTCATTGCCGCCTGCATAACTGTTGTGACACGGTAGGCGTCTTATTACAGCTCAACAAACCCATTGATTTTGATGCCATAGACAGTCAACCGGTGGACTTATTGTTTGCCTTGGTAGTACCTGAAGAAGAAGCAGACAACCACCTGCTGGCACTGCAGGCCGTTGCAGAAAGCTTTAGTCAGAGTGACTACAGAGATCGTTTACGCGCCGCAGCCAACCGCGACGAACTCTATCACGCGGCCATCAGCCCAGTTTAAAAATCAATTACAAACAGCCAACACCCAAGAATTAGCGCGATACTATTTATAACTATGAAACTCGTGATCATCAGCGGCCGTAGCGGCTCAGGAAAAAGTACTGCCCTCCACGTATTGGAGGATCTCGGCTACTATTGCATTGATAACATGCCCAGCGGTTTACTGCCTGCCTTGATAGAGGAAATGCAGCTTGAGGACATGCCTCGTGAGGCCATTGCCATCAGTATTGATGCCCGTAATGTACCCGTCAATCTGGAACGCTTCCCGGAAACAATTGCCTCAATTGACAAAATCGGCATTGAATACGCGATCGCTTACCTCGATGCCAATGACCAAACGATTCTTACCCGCTTTAGTGCCACTCGCCGCAAGCACCCCTTAAGCAGCGCCACTGTTTCGCTGGAAGAAGCGATCAGCAAGGAACATGAACTGCTGAGCCCCATTGCAACACTGGCCGACCTTAAAATTGATACCAGCAGCCTGTCACTTCACCAGCTACGAGACATTGTTAAAAAACAAGTTGCGCAACAAACAAACACAACCATGGCATTACTGTTTGAATCCTTTGGCTTTAAACACGGTGTACCCAGTGATGCCGACCTGATGTTTGATGTACGTTGCCTGCCAAATCCCTATTGGGACCCCGTGTTACGGAAATATAATGGCCGCGATCAACAAATCATCAAATTCCTTGAAGAGCAGCCGATTGTCGAAGAGATGTTCACCGACCTGAGTAATTATCTAGACAAATGGCTACCCAAATTTGAAGCTAATAATCGCAGCTATATGACCGTCGCCATTGGCTGTACCGGTGGCCATCACCGTTCTGTGTACCTCAGCGAACGTTTGGCCAAACACTTTTCCGACAAATTGAATAACGTTCAGATTCGCCACCGCGACCTGGAGCAATAACGTCGACAAATAAGACTTTTCCATGATCAAAAGTGAAATTACGATTATCAACAAACTCGGCCTGCATGCCCGCGCAGCGGCCAAACTGGTCAATACCGCTACCGCCTTTTCGAGCCAAATCCAACTCGGCAATGGTCAACGTATGGTGGATGCAAAAAGCATTATGTCCGTTATGATGCTAGCCGCCAGTAAAGGCACCACTCTGGAACTAGAAATCGATGGCCGCGATGAAGATTTGGCATTAAATGCCATCGAAGACATCGTCAATGACAAGTTTGGTGAAGGCGAATAGCTCAGCGCCGAACGTCCAAAAAACTAAAAGTGTCTTTCATCGCCTCTGACGGTTGAGACACCCTGCCACAGACCTATACAATTAGCGGGTCTTTAACTCTTCCGGAATCAGACATCCCGCATGCAGCAGCGTGACAACAACAGCACTGAAGCGCAATTACATCAATTAAATTTGGCTCTGGAAAATGGCGCCTATGACGATGCGCGCGAAATTCTTAATGCGGAACTGCCGGCAGTGGAAGTCGCTCACCTGCTGGAATCCTCTCCACCCAAAGAACGTCGTATCCTATGGGAGTTAATTGACAAGGATCAGGGCGGTGAAGTTCTTCAGCACCTTAGCGAAGAAATCAGCAGCGACATTCTCAGCAAGATGGGACCACAGGAGCTGGTCAACGCCACCTCCCGCCTTGATACCGATGACAGGGCGGATTTGCTGCAACAGCTGCCCGACCAAATGGTGCAGGAAGTACTGCGCTCGCTGGACGATCAGAACCGAAAATTACTCGAAACCGTACTATCCTACCCGGAGGATACTGCCGGTGGTCTGATGAATACAGATACCATCAGTATGCGCCCCGACATCACCCTGGATGCGGTTTTACGTTACCTACGCATGCACCCCGAAATTCCCGAAATGACAGATACTTTCCCCGTCATAAACCGTAAGGGAAAACTGCTTGGTCTGTTACCGGTCACGCAAATTTTAGTTAGCGATCCGGAGGCCCTGGTCTCGGATATCATGAAAACTGATATTTTCACGCTCAAGGCCAAAACTTCAGATGTAGACGTTGCCCATCTGTTTGAACGTCACAATTTGGTTTCCGCCCCCGTCACCGACGATGACGGCATCCTGTTGGGCCGTATTACCATTGATGACGTGGTTGACGTGATCATTGAAGATGCCGAGCACTCTTTCATGGGCATGGCCGGTCTGGACGACGATGAAGACACCTTCGCGCCAATCCTTAAATCCACCCGCCGTCGTACCCTGTGGTTAGTCATTAACCTACTGACCGCCTTCACCGCCTCCTATGTTATCGGCCTATTTGAAGACACGCTGGAAAAAGTTGTCGCACTAGCCATTCTGATGCCTATCGTAGCGAGTATGGGCGGCATTGCTGGCAGCCAGACCCTAACGCTGATTATTCGCGGTATCGCGTTAGGGCACGTCTCCGATAAAAATGCCAACTGGCTGCTGCGACGAGAACTCGTCGTGGGCTTATTAAACGGCCTGATTCTCTCGCTAGTGGTGGCAGCCATCGCCGCCTGGTGGTTTAATGACCCGAAAATGGGACTGGTCATCGCGCTGGCTGTCATTATCAACCTGCTATTTGCAGCACTGGCTGGCGTCTCTCTGCCAATGATTTTACGCAAGGCTAATATCGATCCCGCCATTGCAGGCAGCGTTGTGCTAACCACTGTCACCGATGTGGTGGGTTATGTTGCTTTCCTTGGTCTAGCCACCCTGTTCTACGCCTAACGTATGTTATCGAGCTAAAATTTATTATGATTAACTTTCCAGACCAACCGGAAGACCTGCCGGAAGAAAAAAGTAAAAGCCAGCTCAAACGAGAGATGGACGCCCTTCAAGCCATCGGCCTGCGCCTGACAAAGCTCAATAGTGAACAGCTCGATCAAGTGCCTATGGGCGAAACATTGGATGGTGCGATCCGCGAATATCAGCGTCTAAAAATAGGCGAAGCCACCCGCCGCCAGATGCAATACATCGGGCGAATCATGCGCACTTACGACGAAGATGATGCCGAAGCCATTCCAGCCATTACTCGCGCCATTAATAGTTTTGATGCCAGCCACGTTGAACACACACAACGTTTTCATCAAATCGAAAACTGGCGTGACCGGCTGTTAACAGAAAAAACGGCGTTAACCGATTATCTTACGCAGTATCCTGAGGCGGACGTACAGCATTTACGTCAATTGATTCGCAATGCGCAGAAGGAGCAATCACAACAGAAAAATCTCGGCAGTGTGCGTAAATTATTCCGCTATTTACGTGAAATTTCTGAAGCGTCGGATTAGCCGCATCAATGCCATAGGCTTTATTTAAAAGGTATCCGGCGATGCTGCTGAACGGGCATACGCCGACGTACGTCAGCAAGGCGTTCCAAATCCACAGCCACGCTAGCCACCCCCGTTTCATCCGTTAAACAGACCGACACCTTACCCCAAGGATCAACAATCATACTGTGTCCATAGGAATGACGCGTTGTCGAATGCTGGCCCGCCTGATTGGGGGCTAGCATATAGCACTGGGTTTCTATGGCCCGTGCACGTAACAGCACTTCCCAATGAGCTGCACCCGTGATTGCTGTAAAAGCCGACGGCACCGTAATGATTTCAGCGCCCTGTTCTCGTAACTGGTAAAACTGCTCAGCAAACCGCAGATCATAACAAATGGTTAAACCCAGTCGGCCACAGGGCGTATCCACCAAGACCAACTGATCGCCCGGCTCGACGGTATCAGATTCACGGTAACTGCCATAGGCATCAGCCACGTCAACATCGAACAGGTGAATTTTGTCATAACGTGCCACCTCTTCGCCCTGCGCATTAACAACCAAACACACGGCTCTAACCTGTTTTTCCAACATCGAGCCATCGGGCCGGCTAGCGATGGGAATAGATCCCGCCACCAGCCATACCCCGTATTTACGGGCCATAGCAGACAGCCATTTTCGCAGTGTATTCTCTTCAATATTTTGCGCTTCGCGCAGGCCTTCTTGATAAGGATCTTTAACACCAAGTAGAGCAAAATTTTCTGGCAACACTAACAATTTTGCACCCTGCCCAGCAGCTTCTTCAATCAGCCCCTCAGCACACTGCAGGTTCGCCTCTCTATTAGCCGAGCTACTCATTTGCAGAACGGCAACGCCATGAATCATCGCTTAGACCGCCGCTTTTTAGGCTCATTTTTAGACTCAGGTAATTCGCTGGTATCAAAAAAGCTGCTCAATACGACCTCGGGCTTATCCCATGACCCGCTGACCTTATAATTCACACTGGTAAAACGATCAAACACCTCACCAAAGGCACGATTAAAGAGATACACAGGAACACCCACTTGTGGAAAACCCGCTAATGCGGCTATCACAGGAATATTGTCAGTCACCGGCAACACCACAATCACGTCATGATCAAATTGTTCATTCAGCAAATCCGTTTGACCTTCCACTTTAAATTTAGCTGAAGGCCCATCAATCACCAAAGGCTCTTTGAGTTGCATTGTCCCTCGCTCAAACTGAAGGACTCCCTGTGCGCGCTCAAAGCTGAAACCTTTCTTAAACAGGTCTGAAAAGTCCAGCCGCAGACGTCGCGTCAAGGTATTGAAGTTGAGCACCCCCAGCAGAGGAATCGACTGTAAATCGACGATGCGTCCCTGCTTAGCCTTCAACGTTAATGGCCCCTGCATTGTCAAAAGAGAAAAGTTGGCTGGCGAACCAGGCCAGTTCAACTGCCCCTGAATCTTAGCCTCAGCACCATCAATGGCTGGCGCGATTTGCCAGGCTTCGAGCATGCCGGCAACACTCGGAATTAATACATCTCCGTGGAACTGACTATTGTGCTCACCATTGTCATATAACCAATCCGCCTCACCCTTGGCCTGCAGTCCACGCAGCTCAAAATCAACATTTTCAAGCTTGACGCCGTTGTTATTAGGTCGCAGATTAAACGCCCAGCGACCAAAAGGTTGCTCACCTAAAAATAAACTGCTAACACGCAAATCAAGTTCAGGGAGCTGCTGGGGGATTATTTCAGCCAGAGCGTCTAAAGAGTCGTCACTAGCGCCAATTTCCGTACTTATATCACCGTCCGCCCCCACATCAGCTGACGAACCAGGCAAATAAAGGTACTCAAAATCCACCGCCAACGTCTTTCCTGAAGCCGGATAATAACCTAGTTCTCCACGGGCTACCGGATTGTCGAATGTAACATTCCAATCGCCCTGGTGCTGTTCAGCGGTGAATTTTACGTTGTCATAACTGTTATCCAAAAAATCAAAACGCGCTACATCAAGCTGCACGCTCTTTATTTTTGACAGCAGTGTTGGCTCTGTTCTTGATGAGCCAACACTGCTTGCAACTGGAGACGGGGCTTTTTCGACAACCTCCGACCATTGTTGGTAATCCAGTTCTGACAAGGCCCCATTAACCAAAATGCTGGAGCCGGACCTGTAGCGAGAGGTTGCGGAGCCAATAGTAATGTCACCGTTCTGATAAGCCTTGTCTTTGAACATCAGGCTATAACCAAAAAGATCCGCGTAACGCAACGTGTGAATTTGTGGCTCCGACAAGGCCAGGTTGAAACTAAAGCTAGATGACTGCTCGGCATTTTTTCCAAGCGGTGCAGGCAGTACGACAGAGACACCTTTGAGCGCACTATTAATCTGCAACTGACTTTTTGAACCACGACCAAAGCTCAATTGCGCCTGATAGTCAGTTTCTCCTGCAAGGCGGTCTAAGACCATGGCCGGCACCCAGGGGGAAAGTGATTCGACCTTTAGCTGTCCCTGTACCGATAGCTCGGTAGACAAGCCCTCCGCCGTCTGTTTTGACACAATGGCTGCTTGTGCTGGAAAGCCAAACAGCTTGCTCTGGAACGCTGGTGCAGTGAGCCCAGCTTTACTGCTATAGCTAAAATCACCACGAATGTCGTTCGTTTTTACCGAGAGTGACGGGATATTCAAGCCGCCATTGCGGGTGGAAAAGCCAACCTCGACATTACTTTCCCCCTGCGCGCCAAAAGGTAGATCCAGCGCCAATTGTCCTTGCATCTGTCCACTAAACTGGAAATCGTCAGCTAATTCGAAGAGGTTTTTTTGTAACGGTGTTTCCGTTAACGTTCGCCAGGCCTGCTTAAGTTCGCCCTGCACATCAGCTGTCGCTTTAAGCCTGGCGCCACCCGGTTTGAGATCATAATTAGCCTTAATATCTCGCAGCGCCAAGTCATAGAAACGAGCTTGACTGGCAGCAACCACTACCTGTTGATCGATAATCTGCACATTAGCCTCAGCGTCGGTCAAATGCGGCCAATCAGGATGGAAAGAAAAGTCTACATGCTTAGCATCAATCTCAATGGCCAGGCTTTTAGAAACTGCTGGCGCGCCTTTTTTTAGCTGCTGATCTAAAATAAAACGTGTATACGGGGCATCACCATCAACAAACGCCTGCTGTAGCCATTCAATTGCTTTCGTACTCAAGATACGATCTGGAACCAATGTTAGCGCATCGGGCAGTTGAGAGTCTTTAAGCCCAATCAGCAAGGATAAACGCGGCTCAATACCATTTGTTGATGTTAGCAGGCCGAATTGTCCGGTGATTTCCCCCAAATCTCCTAACAGGAATAATTGTTCACCCTTAAGCCAAAAACTGTTCTCCTCACGTAGCCAGTTAACTTCACCGCTGGCCTGATCGAACTGCCAACCCTGTTTATAAACGCGCGGAAAATGCAGTTTTAATCCGTTTGAGACAAAATCAACCAACCCCGCTGTTGGCCCCACTTCAATATAACCACTGACACCACTTGCCGAGGGCGCATGCTGCCAAGCCGAAACGGCAACTTCCCTGAGATTAGCCTGTAATTTAAAGTCCGGCGCCGTCTTTGTTTTCACGCTCTTTGGTAATTGATAATCAAAGTGTACGTTAACTAATTGACCTCTGGGTTTGAGGCTAGACAGCACATTTCTAAGATTTTTTGGAAGACTATCAAGCGCGAGCATGGTATTAGAAATCGGCTCCAGTTCGAATCGATCAGCAATCAATCGAACCATCTGGCCTTGTTCCTGCTGTACTAAAGAAACTCTGCGTTGGGCAGGTTCGAACACATGTCCCGCCCACTTAAAGGTCAGATCACTAAGCCATAGCGCCCACAGCTCATCAGAATTAGTCGTCCCACGTCGCCAGGCAAAACTTGTATGTAAAAAGTCCACCGCCGCCAGAGCTTCGTTGTCGTTACCTAAATCTATTACCGGTAAATCCAACGATCCTCGCACATCAACAATCTGTTGCTGCGCCCACTCAAACCAAACCTCGCCACCTAACGTTAATTCATCCACGTCATCAAATAATGGATCCTGCTGGCCAGCCAATGGCAACCACTCTAACAGCGGTAGCGGCGGGCTTTCCAAATAACCCTCAAGCCTGAAATCAGCGTCACTCGGAGTGTCATAAATATTCAGGGAAAACTTTAATGGCGCGGTAGCGTCCCCCGATAACTCAACAGAGCCTTGGCTTGAGCAGGCTGCCAACCCACAGCGCAAGCCCCACTCGGGAATAGATAATGACTTTGTCGAGGTATTTTGAGGATGCAGCGTCAGCTCAACCTGACTGAGTAACAGTTGTTTCTGAAGTAGCAACCAGTTAAGGGGATTACCTCCCTTCCCGCGTGCAGGCATGCCCGTGACGGACCACTTACCCTGAGGATTCTGGCTGAGGTCAAAATGCATGCCCTCTAACTCCATCGAGGAAAAAACTGGCTGCATAGCTAACAAACTGGAAATCACATCCAGTTTCATGACAATTTGACGGATTTCCAGTATCGGTTTTGAGGTGGATGTCTCTTGAGTCGAGGCTAGGGAGTGAAGCACTACTCGCTGTAAACTGGCCGCTGGTTGCAAACCCTGCCATTCACCCTGCAACGACTGCGCTGTGACCTGGATGCCAAGTCGTTCGCTTAACACGGCTTCAATCTGTGTTTGGTAATTGCCCAGCCGAGGCATGGCTATCCGGCCGACACTGACATAGACAGCCAACAGCATCAGAGCAGCGACAAACGCTACCCAGATTTTTCTGACAATGCTCGCACCCACTGAATTTACAGGCATGGCTATCTACACACTCTAAAGAGGTTATACCGGTGCGCTAGCGCTTAATCATCGCTGTTTCCCGCCTCGCACGACTAACGAAACACCACATCAAACTCAGCTTGCGAATACATCACCTCAGCCTGCACTTTGATACTCTTATTAATAAAGGCCTCAAGGTCAGCAATACTTGAAGACTCTTCCTCCATTAACTTTTCAGCAACAGATGATGAAGCAATAACAAGAAAGCTACTGGAACTGTAAGTTCGTGCCTGACGCACAATTTCCCTGATGATTTCATAACACACCGTTTCAGGTGTTTTGACCGTACCAATGCCCTGACATTCGGGACAAGTTTCACAAAGAATTTGACGTAAATTTTCACGCGTTCGTTTACGGGTCATTTCGACCAAACCTAAATCAGACATGCCAATAATATTGGTTTTGGCATGATCCTTTTCCAGGTATTTCTCCAGCATCCGCATTACCTGACGCTGATGTTCCGTCTCTAACATATCAATAAAATCAATAATGATAATGCCACCCAGATTGCGCAATCTGAGCTGCCGACCAATTGCATGAGCGGCTTCCAGGTTAGTCTTAAAAATTGTTTCTTCGAGATTACGATGACCAACAAATCCCCCCGTGTTTACATCAATAGTGGTCATCGCTTCCGTCTGGTCAAACACCAAATGGCCACCCGACTTCAATGGCACACTACGGTTCAAGGCCTTTTGAATTTCATCCTCCGTGTTATAAAGGTCAAAAATTGGCCGTTCGCCCTGGTAAAGCTCAACACGCTCCTTGAGTTCAGGCACATAAGTACCAACAAAAGACAAAATACGCTGATAAGTTTCCTGAGAATCTACGCGTATTTTTTCCAGATCAGGGCGAATCAAATCACGCATAGAGCGCAAATAAAGAGGCAACTCTTCATAAATTGCTGAGGGAACGGCGGCGGTTTTAATATTAGCCTGAACCACATCCCATAATTTTTTCAAAAAGCGGATATCCGCTTTAATTTCCTCTTTGCCGACCCCTTCAGCAACAGTACGTACAATGAAGCCAGTGTTTCGTTCCATGCCTTCTTCATCAGCGCATTCATGTACCAGCGCCTTAAGTCGCTCACGCTCACTTTCATCTTCAATGCGCTGTGAGATGCCCGTATGCTGAGTACGTGGCATGTACACCAGGTAGCGTGACGGTAATGACAAATGAGTTGTCAGCCGCGCTCCCTTAGTGCCGATAGGGTCTTTGACGACCTGAGCAATGATCGTTTCACCTTCGCGTAGAATCTGGGAAATATCCCCGCTATTTTTTTCACGCTTTTCAAGGCCATTCTCGTTAAGCGTCACAATATCTGCAGTATGAATAAAAGCGGAACGCTCCAAACCCATTTCGACAAAGGCCGCCTGCATACCGGGCAATACCCGAATTACTTTACCCTTATAAATATTGCCAACCAGACCTCTTCTGCTAGCGCGCTCAATGTACATTTCCTGCAACATGCCATTTTCTAACACACCTACCCGCGTCTCCATGGGCGACACGTTGATTAAAATTTCTTCACTCAAAAGGTTGTTCCTTATCGTCGAAAACGAGCGCACAGATTAGTTAAAAGCACAGCGTTAAAAGCCTGTTTCAAACTAAAGACAGTAGCATAGAGGCAAAAGCGAAGGTAGCCCAAAACGGCGCGAGCTGAGGGAAAAAGTGAGGGAGTAAAAAAGAAAAAAGAGCTGAGGTCTCCCACAGCTCTTTAAAGACGATAAACCTGGTACGACAGGTTTATGCGGCAACCAAAATAACAGCGAACAACAAATATATTCGCTGTTAATTGATTATATACCCAAGTAAGCCTGGCGTACGTGATCGTTATCCATCAAGGTACTTGCTTCGCCGTCAAGTGAAACAAAACCTGTCTCAAGCACATACGCATGGTTAGCCAATTCCAGCGCCAACTCAGCGTTTTGCTCAACAAGAATAATCGCCACACCCTGCTTATTGATATCAATCAGAATTTTAGCAATTTCCTGAATGATAATTGGCGCTAAACCAAGAGAAGGCTCATCCAGCATCAACAGCTTTGGACGTGACATCAAAGCACGACCAATAGAAACCATTTGCTGCTCACCACCACTCATACTACGAGCCATCTGTGTACGACGCTCGAGTAGACGAGGGAAACGAACAAAGATTTCTTCCAGATCCTTTTCGATCTCGGCTTTATCGTTGCGAATAAACGCGCCCAGACGTAAATTCTCTTCAACCGTCAAATCTTTGAAGATACGACGACCTTCTGGCACATGGGCAATGCCCAGCTTCAGAATTTTATCAGCAGACAGCTGATCAATACGCTGCCCCTGATAAGTGATTTCACCTTTACTTGGATGAACTAGACCAGAGATAACGCGCAGGGTAGTACTCTTACCCGCACCGTTAGAGCCAATCAGGGTAACAAAGCCCCCTTCAGGCACCTCAATATCAATTTTTTTAACGGCCTTGATGTTTTTATAGCTAACTTCAACATCTTTCATTGTTAACATCATATTAAGACCCTCCACCCAGGTACGCCTGAATCACCTTGTCATTGTTCCGTATTTCTTCAGGTGTACCTTCGGCAAGCAAGCTACCGAAACATAGCACTGTCAGATAACCGCACAATCCCATAACCGCTTTCATATCATGCTCAACTAGCACAATAGTGATGCCTCTGTCCTGCAGCTTTAAGGTCAGATCCATCATGTGGTTGGTTTCTTCAGGGTTCATGCCCGCAAAAGGCTCATCCATCAGTAATACTTTAGGGTCTGCATTCAATGAAACAGCCATCGCTAATGCGCGCTGAGAACCTAATGGCAACTCTGATGCTAACTGGTCTTTACGATCAGCCAAACCCATAAATTCAAGTACATCCATGGTTTTTTCTTTAGCTTCGACCTGTTGCTGACGGTCTAAACCAAGAATGGCTGAAAATAAATTGGTCTTAGCCGTCATGTGACAACCAACCAAAGCATTTTCAAACACGGACAACTCATCAAACAAAGTTGTTTCCTGGAACGTACGAACCAGACCCATGCCTGATACTTTGCATGGGTGGGTGCCGGCAATATTCACGCCGTCATAAATAATCTCACCTTTGGTTGGCTTATAAAAACCACCGATGTTTTTAAACATGGTGCTTTTACCGGCACCGTTTGGTCCGATCAAGCCACGAATTTCACCCTTTTCTACCGAAAAGCTGACATCGTTCAAAGCGGTAAGACCACCAAACTGTTTTGTGACATTTTTGACTTCAAGTAAAGCCATCAGTCTCCTCCAAATTTCTATTCATGCTCCCCGAAGCGCTATTAGCGCTCAGAGAGCTAATTAATTTTGTGTTATGCGTTGCTGTTTTTAGCCATCGAACGGAATCGTTTACCCAGACCTTCAAGCCCTTCAGGCATAAACAGAATCGAAGTAATCAATACGGCACCGTAAATAGCAGGCTGTACTGCTGGGTCAACCACACCAGAAGCACGAAGCCCTTGATCGAATATTGTCAGCACAACCACACCAATAATCGGGCCAACAAACGTCGCATAGCCACCAACAATTACCCAGATCAGAACGAATACCATAATGCCTATGCCAAACTGGTGCGGAGTTACAACACCCAGATAGTGGACTTTCAAAGCGCCAGCAATACCCACAAAGAAGGAGCCAACAATTAACGCCAGAGAACGATATTTCCAGGTATCAACACCCACTGACTCAGCCAATGGTGCCTTCCAGTGCACAGCAAGCAGAGTCAAACCAACACGTGATTTTTCAATGCGATGCAAGATAACCAGACTTATCGTTACCACAACCAAAACCATATAGAGGTAAGGCATCGGCTCATAGAAATCGACATCACCCAGTACTGGTACAGGGATATTGTTAATGCCACTACTACCACCGAACGGATCGATAAAATAAATCCAGCATAGACGAATCGCTTCACCGGCGGCAAAAGAGCCAATCAGGAAGTAAAACTGCGTCATCCGGAATAATGGGAAACACAATATCGCTGAAATACCTGCTGCTGTTAAACCAGCAAGAGGCATGGATACCCAAAACGGAAACCCTGCGAATTTCGACAGCATGGCACTGGCATAAGCACCAACCCCCATCATAACGATGTGAATCAGTGACCACTCACCTGTCAACGTCACCAAACGATAACTCACGACAACCAGTACGTTGATCACCAAAAAGATCATCAAATCCTGATATTGGAATTTAAGGAAAGGTGTCAGAGTGACAATGCCAGCAATGACCGCAATACAAATTATGAGATTTTTAATAGACATATTATTCGCTCACCTTCACGCCCATAATGCCGGTCGGTTTGATGATCAACACTACCACCATGATCAACAGGCCCAGAATCGTTGCAATCGTACCGTTGAAGTAGGTTGTTACAAATGTGTGGAATGCCGCGTAAATAAACGCCGCAGCTACCGCGCCTGACAGGCTACCAACACCACCTACAATCGTTACGATAAAGGCGGTAATAATCACGTTATGTCCCATGTGCGGCGTAATATTCTGCAATGGAGCCATCAAACCACCAGCCAAGCCAGCCATTGCTGCGCCTACGCCAATCGCGATCATTGAAATACGGTTAATATTAATACCTTGAAGTGCTGACGCTTCACGATCGAGTGCTACGGCGCGTAGCGCCCAACCCAATTTGGATTGCGTCAGGAAATACCACAATACACCCAGCGCACTTAAGGCAACGGCCAAACTAAATAAACGCTGGCTTGGGATACGTAAATATTCACCAACCTGAATAATCTCACTAAAAGGAGGAGCTACCTGTTTTGCAGGGCCTGTGCCACCAACTTCGTGAGCTACAACTTGTAGAATAAACAGCACACCGATAGAACAAATTAAGCCCGCTAGCGGGTCAGTCCTGTTCGGTCGAAAGAGAAATCGTTCCATCAGCAAACCGATCATCATCGCAAGGATAATCGCTATTGGCACAGCCAATAAGAATGGAACATCATTTTGAGCATGCAGCAGCCAGACGGTGTATGCACCAATCATAACCAGCTCACCATGGGCAAAGTTTACAACACCCATCACCCCAAAAATAAGAACAAGGCCTACTGCCCAAAGGGCAAAGAACCCACCCTGAATAATACTATTAACAATAGATTGGAGAAAAAGCTCCACAAGATCACCTACTTTTTTTATTCAACAAAATAGAAAAAGGGGCAGTTAGGAACCGCCCCTTTAACGTCTTACAATATAGCTTACTACTTAAACGGTACGCAGGCCAAGGTCTTGCATCTTACGTTTAAGGATATCGTTGTTTCTATCTAACCAGTCAAGAACGCTTCTGAACTCAACAATACGAGCTCGGCCGTCTTGCATGGTCACTACTGGCCAGTCACCTACTACACAGTTATCTTGACCGTACAGTTGAGAACCCCACCATTTGGCTTTACCAAAGGTATGTGGTGGATTTGGGTTGCCTTTCATAGCTGCAAGTACGTCCATTGGCTCGATAGAACCCGCAGCCTGTGCAGCAGTTACCCAGTTAGTCAGAATTGCTGGATACTGCCATGCAACTGCTGACCACTGACCAGGATAATCTTTCTGGAAGGTATCCCAGAAACCGCTTGGGTCAGGGAACTGAATTTGAGCACTATTCAAAGCAGGATCATCAAAATCTGGGAATTGGAAGACAATACCTTCAACAAACTCTTTGCTTGTTTTTGCAATAACTTCTTCGTAAAGATCCAACGTACAAGAAACGATCTTACCTTGGAAGTTTGCGTTATACAGCGCTTCAACAAGCGGTGTGGTGTATACGTCAGTCGCCATACAGAAAACGTCTGGCTTATTAGACAGCAGCCCTTGAACGATTGGCGCGAAGTCAGTCACATCAAAACCGTGGAAGTTGGTATCCAGTACTTCGATACCAGCCGCTTCAAATGCAGCCTGGTAAACAGCCGCTGACTGCTGACCGTATTCGATATCGTTAGTAGTAACGATAACCGCAGTTTTCAGTTCAGGGAAATTCTCTTTCAACCACTCAACACCGGTTGCATTGTACAGTGGGTGAGATTCACTAGGAGCCACCAAGTTTGGTGTATCCGGAGTAATATCACTTGGCAGCAACGTAGTAACCATTTTCTTGCCGCGCTGTGCACGACCAAGAATAGCACCTACTGTTGAGCCGCCCAGCATCATAATCATTGACGCATCATCACCAATCAGCGTTTTATATCCGATGATTGCTTTTTCAGTGTCGTAGCCATGATCATAACCAACAGGTTCGATCATGTAAGTTTCGCCACCAATTTCAACACCGCCAGCAGCGTTAATGTTGTTAGCAACGATTTCACAACCATACAGACCCGGCAGGCCCCATGGCGCGTAGTCACCGGTCATTGGAATATTTAGACCGATTTTAACTGTTTTCTGGCCAGCTAGAAGCTGAGTAGAAAAACCAGTACCTGCAACAGCTAAAGTTGCTGCCGTACCACGTAATAAATTTCTTCGAGTAATGCCCATCTAACAATCTCCTTGGATGTTACAGATAAGATTCGGCGCCGTTATTATTTTTGTAACGCCTATTTTGTACTTCGAATTTAAAGTTCATGTCTTAACTAACAAAAACTTGTGACCAATACTCATCCTGCATCACTAACAAATCAATCCCTAGCAATAAGTACCACCATGTAGGTAGTCCGACAGAAGCAGTATGTTGTCGCCTTCTCAAGTCCTTGATTCTAATCAATTAACTAAAAATCAAAATTAAGTGCCTCACTTTAAATCTCTAATAATATGGACCTATACTGAACCAGCTATTTAAGCTGTACTGATCGATATTAATCAAAACCTCAAAGGAGCAAAGAGAGATTAAGCATCAAACATGAACATGACTGTTAATAAATGTTAACTAGACCAAATTTTCTATTAATATTTGGGAAAGGAAATAAAGGACAGTTTTTCATGTCCGCAAGCGTATCGTCACTTGCGCTGACAAGCATCACATTAATCAAGAATCAACTAAACACACAGAAGTAAATCTGTGCTTTATATCGCCTCAAGCGAAGCAGGAGAAGGGGAACAAGAAAAGGCAATCAAGCTGTGTGTGACCGCAAAGAAAGCAGCCACACACAAACAAGATTCAACCACTAGCCAGAGCAATGCCAGCTAGCGGTCTCAACAACCGCTTACTCGAAGTGAGTAGCCAGCTCTTCAGCGATATCGAAGATATCACCAACGATGCCGTAACGCGCGATGCTGAAGATTGATGCTTCAGGATCAGTATTAACACAGATGATGTTCTCAACGTGCTTCATACCCGCCTGGTGCTGTACAGAACCAGAGATACCCAGTGCCAGGTACAGCTTACAGGCGCCAACGATCTGACCAGACTGACCAACCTGACGTGACTTAGGCAACCAACCGCTATCAGCGATAGGACGCGAACAACCCAGAGTTGCACCAACCGCTTCAGCCAGTTCAGCAAACTGCTCAACGTTGTCTTCTTCAGCGATACCACGGCCGATAGACAGCATGAATTCAGCTTGAGTGATGTCAACATCACCGGTTGCTTCTGGCTCAACGAACGTAACGTGTTGGCTGTTAGCCGTAGCAGAAGCGTCAAGAGAAGATACTGCTGGGCTTGAAGAACCTTCTTGAGGTTTCCAAGTACCACCACGTACAGTCAGAACAACAGTGCTCTTACCTGGGAAGTCGATTTCAGCATGTACTTTTTCTTTGTACATGGCACGAGTCGCAACCCACTCACCACCGTCCTGTGCGATGCCGAATACGTCAGTCGCAAAACCGTAGTTGCCAGTTGCGCCCAGCGCAGGAGCAAAGCCCCAGCTATCAACACTGTGAGGCAACAGC
>Ga0209395_1003421_pt1 | contig 19651 bp, 15 predicted proteins | sample GOMGulsemesocosm_3_FD_184635 | JGI IMG/M metagenome (GOLD analysis project Ga0209395, IMG submission 184635) | Methane-oxidizing microbial communities from mesocosms in the Gulf of Mexico - GOM9D Gulf of Mexico (SPAdes) (version 2) | ecosystem: Environmental > Aquatic > Marine > Cold seeps... | reverse complement strand
TTAGGGATGGTGATTTTATCTGTTATTAACGATTCAATCGGCGCAGATATACCATGCGACTCACTGCCCATCACAATAAATGCACTGCTCGTAAGTTTAGCCTTATGGATGTTATTGCCCTCTAAAAAAGCACCATAAATTGGTGCTGTTTGTGCAGATAAATAGACTGTTAAATCAACATGAGATACATTCACTCGTGCAAAAGAGCCCATGGTTGCAGCGATAACTTTAGGGTTATAAAAGTCGGCACAATCGGGGCTACAGACTACATTTTTAATGCCGTACCAATCAGCAACACGTAAGATTGTACCTAAATTGCCAGGATCCCCCACTTGATCTAATATCAGAATAAGTTCATTTTCAGCTATTTCAGGAACCTCTGACTGCTTGCACTCAACAATCGCAATGACACTGTTATTTGATAACAAGGTGCCCGCTTTTTTCAGCTCTTCATCACTCGCTTCTGTGGTTAGGTTAAGTAGGTTGTGTTGTGTTAATAACGCGCCGTTATTATTAATATAGCTAGCAGTTGCAAGCAACTGTTTGATAACAAAATTTGAGTTAAATAGCTCAGCGACATTCTTTTCCCCCTGTACTAAAAACAGGCCATTTTTTTTACGCTGCTTTTTAGACTCAAGTGCATTGATTAGTTTTAATTGGTTTTTCGAAATCATTTTTTTCTCTGAGTATTAATAGATTACAAGTAACAACACATGATCATGGCATCTTCACGGCCATTTTCCGATGGGTAATACGCTTTACGAATATCGACTTCCACAAAGCCTAATTTTTGATAAAGGTGGATAGCACTTTGGTTAGAAGCCCTTACCTCTAACCAAACTTCCTGCTCAGCGTTCTCACGAGAAAAATCTAATAAAAACTGTAATAGCACCTGACCAGCACCTTGGCCCTGTTTTTCGGGAGAGATAGCGATATTCATTAAGGTAACCTCCCCGGCAACAGCACTTGCTACAAAGTAACCAATCACCTGTTCATCTTGCAATAGAATATGGTTAAAGTAACGCTGACCAAAATTACTTAAAAATAGTTTTTCAGACCAAGGGTGCGAATGAGATTTGTTCTCTATTTGAGTGACTGACGTTATATCCGCAAACCCCATCGGGACGACCTGAAGTCGTTTATTACAAAGCACAGAACTGCTCCCATAACTGTTTTTTAGCTAACGGTTGCAAGGCAAGTTCAGCAATAGCGGGTGATGTTAATAACTTATGCCCACTGACCTCTTTTATATCACCAATTGTTGACCAGATAATTTCAGGTAGAGAGCCTTGCTGATTTTCAAACTGCTCTAGCGAACAGCAACAAACATCAGCCTCTTTAAGGTTAAATGCCATCAAAACGGCGTTCGTTAAAGGGTGATTAAACTCTTCTTCAGCGCAGATAAAAAGTAGTTTATATGCGCTCAGATCTAACATTGGAAAACCACTGCCATGAGTAAATAGAGCAGGTTTGCGTACCTGCCAATGGATAATACCCATCTCTTGTAGATAAAGTGATTTTTGATGCAGCATAAAAGAACCAACAGTGAAAATATTAACGCAATAATAGCATTGAATAAAAAAGATCCGAAAATAAAAGATCTAGATCATATCTCTTAGTACAGAAGTTGACATTGCTCTCATTTATAATCATTATGATAAATCCTAAGTAGCAGGTTAACTTTTAAAAGTCAAATTTTCATCTGCATTTAGAAAAAGGAATTGTCTGACAAGATTTATGTCAGAACATAATGGAACTATGCCTAGGATAGGCATAATAATAAGGAATATTTTCATGTTTAAGAAAACAATACTCTCAACCCTTATCGGTATGGGCATTGCTGCAAACGCATACGCAATGAACCCACAGCCAGACCCACAAAACCCAACGGGTTATACTGTAACAGCACAAGAAATCCAAGCGTCTGAAGATGCTAAGACACTTAACCCAATGTACGATGTTTGGGCAAAAGCACTTGAAACACGTTCAAATACAATCGTAGAAGCGGTTGAACCAGGCTTATCAACAAACCCTGAAAATGTTAAACGTGTAGAGCGTGTATTCCCACAATCTGAATGGGATTTCTTAACTCAAATGGCTGCACCTGAGTATACATACACTCGTTTTTTACGCGCAATTGCTAAATTCCCTGCATTCTGTGGTGAATATACTGATGGTCGTGATTCTGACGCTATTTGTAAGAAATCAATTGTTACCGCTTTTGCACATTTCTCACAAGAAACGGGTGGTCACATTGCACTAGACAATACTTGGGATAACCCACTAGCACTTGAAGAGTGGCAACAAGCACTTGTTCACGTACGTGAAATGGGTTGGTCTGAAGGCCAAGAAGGTTACACTACCGGTTGTGGTCAAAATGACTGGCAAAACGCTCGCTGGCCTTGTGCAGCAGGCCAAGGTTACTTTGGTCGTGGTGCTAAACAACTTTCTTACCACTTTAACTACGGTATGTTTTCTGAAGTAATGTATGACGGTGATGCAACAGTATTACTTGATAACCCTGGTTTAGTTGCTGATTCTTGGTTAAACCTTGCTTCTGCAATCTGGTTCTTCTTAACACCTCAAGCGCCAAAACCTGCAATGTTGCACGTTATTGACCGCACATGGGCTCCTTCAGAGCGTGAAGCTGCTGCAGGTATTACTTATGGATTCGGTACTACAATCAACGTAATTAACGGTGGTATTGAGTGTGGAGAGCAAAACAAAACTAAAGGACAACCTGTCAACCGTATTCGTTACTGGGAAGGCCTATCTAGTCATTACCAAATTCCAATTGAAGATGACGAGAAAAACACTTGTTTCCAACAAACACCATACGGTAGCATCAACTTAAATGGCGCAACAGATGTGCTTTACACTAACTGGGATGGTAACTGGAAATATTACAAAGATCGTCCAGAAGGTAACTCTTTTGAGTGTTCATTAGTTGGTTTCCAAACTGCATACTCTGCACTTGTACCTGGTGATTACGAGAAATGTGTTACTAACGAGTTCGGCTCACATGCAAGCTGGCCTGAAATACGTGTAATCGGAGGAACTCCTGTTACACCTACTCCAGTAGTAACACCTACTCCAGTAGTAACACCTACTCCAGTAGTAACGCCTACTCCAGTGGTAACACCTACTCCTGTAGTAACACCTACTCCTGTAGTAACGCCTCCTCCTACTGGCGATGTAACACCATTTGTTGCAGGTAAAACTAAAGCAACTAACGGTGATATTTACTCTTACAATGGATCATGTTTTGAAGCTCAACATAATCCAGGCGTTTGGGAAGCACCGTCTGCTGCATCATGGTTCTGGAGTGAAGTTCCTTGTTCTGGTGGCCCGATAGTTACGCCAACACCAGTTGTAGTTACGCCAACACCAGTTGTAGTTACGCCAACGCCTGTTGTAGTTACTCCAACGCCTGTTGTAGTTACGCCAACGCCTGTTGTAGGCAATGATACATGGAATGGCAGCACAATTTACAATACTGGTGATACAGTAGTTGTTGAAGGTATTACATATACAGCACAGTGGTGGACAAAGGGTGAAAATCCAAAAACTACTGGAGCATGGGGTGTTTGGAAAAAGGCTTAATTAGCTCTTTCTAAACTATTCTCATGAAGTCCCTGACCTTTTATAAGGTTGGGGATTTTTTTATCTACAATCTAATAAGTTTAATTCTGCGACAGCACCTCCCGTACTAATATTTTCAACTTGCAACATTATATTAAGAATACAAATAAGTAATATCAAGCAATACGATAAGCAGTCAATGATAACGAATAACAAAAGAACCAATGAAGTGTTCAGTAATGTGCAGAAAATAATAAATTGATAGTGCAAGAGATAATTACTTCACTAAAAAATTCACAACATAGTTATAGATAATTTGGGTCAGCAAACATGATCACCTTTTAGCTCTTTTAGTATAATAATGCATAATAAAAAAAGGATGCAATAGCATCCCTTTAATATGATTAACTGATAGAAAGCTTATTTAACGGCTTTCCACACTCCCCATTTACCTGTTGTTCCAGGCTCTTCCCCTGTTGTCCACCAACCTGCAATGTAAGTATTACCATTAACTACAACGCTATCACCTTTGTAATAAACAGTATCTACATTCCAAGTTGAGTCACCGATAACGGGTGTTGGTGTAATCACTGGCGTCGGCGTAATTACTGGTGTCGGCGTAATTACTGGTGTCGGTGTAACCACTGGTGTCGGTGTAACCACTGGTGTCGGTGTAACCACTGGTGTCGGTGTAATTACTGGCGTAGGTTTAGTGCCACCACAATCTGCAACACCAATACTTTTCCAAACACCCCATTTTCCAACTGTTGTTGGATCAGCTCCTGTAGTCCACCATTGTGCTTGCCATATTTGACCAGCCGATAATGCTTGATCGCCAGTATTATAAACTTTACCCGCGTCCCACGCTTCACTACAACCAGCAACTACATCAGTTGTTGCAACTGCGGTCACAGTTGCTGAATATTGAGTTCTATTTTTATCAATATCAAAGTTTAACTTAACAGTCGCTGTACCAATGTTTGATGCACCAAACTCCACCTCAACAGCACAGCTTTGTGATGGTTGTAGTGTAGTTGCAGAACAGTCATCTGCGCTGATTAAGGCATTATTAGTAACACCGTAACCCGCAAGCTCAAGTGTATTAAAACTAAATTCAGTATCACCATTGTTCTTGATACTAAAACTATGATTTTTCAGCTCACCAACAACAAAGCTAGATAAGGATTGTGTTTTTGTATAACCAACAGCAATATTACCGAGCTGATCATTAACTACACTATCAATCCAAGGGCGAAGCGCTGCTATATCACTGTACACACCATACTTTCCAGCACGCGCACAACCAATACCCCAACTTACAATACCTAGTTGGGTTACTTGTCCCGCTTGGTTGACAACAATCGGACCACCGCTATCACCCTGACAAGAATCGATACCACCTTGTGCAACACCGGCACAAAACGAAACGTTGCCAACAGTTGTGTAATTACCACCAGCAGCATGGCAACTTGCATCGGAAAGCAACGGTACATCAACCTCCTGTAAAACGGTTGGACTTGAACCACCTTCAGACAAACGACCAAGGCCAGCCACTGTTAACAGATCACCAGCACGTACGTATTGCTCTAGCGTACCCTCTGCAATATCTACAACAGTAGCGTTAGCTAATACACGATCCAACTTTAACAAAGCAACATCATTAGCTAGGTTCTTTTTAGTATAACTTGGGTGAACATATACTTGTGTAACATTAGCTCGTTCGCCATCTGCAACACCATACTTATAACCGCCAACTTTAACAGCAATACTAGAAGCGGCATCACCATCAACACAGTGTGCTGCCGTTAATACAAAACCATCACCAATATAACTCGCACCACAATATGAGCGATTGCCCGTTTTGCTCACTAATTGTGTATAGAATTTCCAATCAGCAGGGTTAGCATCATAACCGCCAACAATACGTGGTTGTATCATCTCACCAGCAATCACTGTCGTCGGTAATATCAGCATTGATATTAACGATAATTTTCCTAATTTTTTCATATAAAATCCTTTTATATTATCCAACGTCAACAAAACAGCATTGACAACACAAAGAATAATACCACTGATAAATGATTATTATGCCTAATATAGTGCGAATGCGATCGCAGAAATAACATTCAAAAACGGTCTGTTTTTGAATCATTTTTAGTCAAGATATTAAGATAAATTGTTTATTAAAAAGCCCTCAAAAACCTGTATCATAATCGTAATGAAAGTTACCTCTTATTATGAAATAAAGGAATATTATGATATCTAAATGGGCTGAGCGATTTATCCAGATGGCAGAGTTAGTTGCGTCTTGGAGTAAAGATCCCTCAACACAAGTGGGCGCAGTGATCACTGAGCATAACCGTATTGTCTCTTTAGGTTTTAATGGTTACCCCCATGGAATTTCCGATAGTGCAGAAACTGACAGTCGAGAGCTAAAACTGCTAAAAACATTACATGCAGAAGAAAATGCCCTGCTTTACGCTAAACGTGATTTAAGTGGCTGTGAAATTTGGGTTACCCATTTTCCCTGCCCTAACTGTGCAGCAAAGATAATCCAAACAGGCATTAGTGTTGTCCATTGCCCAGAGCAGAGTGAAGACTTTTTATCTCGCTGGGGTGACAAGATCGCGCTTAGCGAAACCATGTTTAAGCAAGCAGGTGTTGAGGTGGACTGGTTAGATGTTAGTTAGCTGCTCACTTTAAATAATAACTTGAAACAGCAACCACTGAGTTGCTGTGGTTGGGTTAATAATATTTCAGCTTGATGCCAATCTATCACCTTTTGTGCAATCGCGAGCCCTAAGCCATAGTTGCCCTGTTCGCGATTACGTGAAGCCTCTAAACGCACAAAGGGTTTGAATACATTTTTCCACTGCTCTTGGTTTATGCCAGGACCATCATCTTCAATGGTGATAGATACAGACTCATTATCCAGTTCAATTTTCAGATTGATCTGTGCAGTAGAAAAGCGCACTGCGTTGGTGATGATATTTAAGAGAATACGGCTCAACCAAACCTTATCAACATTTATATACTTATCTTCAATACTGTTTTCAAAATGAATAAGTTTATTTTGCTTCTCTGCTAATAAAGTCGCTTGGCGCTTGATATCTGTAAATAGAGCACTAAGTTGGTAAGGCTTAATCACCAATCGCTCTCGTTGTTTTTCTAAACTCGCAAAACCTAAAAATGCACTAACCATCTGCTCCATCTGATCAAGGTCATTCTCCATTCTTACCATCATACTATTTTTTTGGGAGTCTCCCTGCGCATCCAGTGCTGCATCAAGTCCAAAACGTAAACATGCTAAGGGCGTGCGTAGATCGTGTGATAAGCCACTGGCTAATAAACGGTTCTCTGCAATCAACTCCTCAATTTTTTTAGCCATATGGTTAAAGCTATTCTCTAACCAATGAATATAAGAAAAACGACTCATAGGAATACGGCTTTCAAAATTACCTTTGCCAAACTCCGTTGTCATTGTATGAATCAAACTTAAGCGCCGTGTTAAAGGTAATAACCACAACGCCATTAATAAACCAGCTCCCAGGTAAAAAGCGAGGGTTAACCACAGATCCATCGCAGATTCAGGTTCGACCTCGGGCAGGCTAAGATATAGCTGATATTGTGCATGTTTACTTAATGATTTAATCAAGTAGGTCTGCTGATCAGAAGCTAATAGTAAACCTTCTGCACTATTTAATTGCGCTTGCAACTCTATGGGTAATGCAAGCTCATTGCTAAGGTGTAATGATAAAGGTAAGTCAAATTGCGTAGCCCATATTGGTACTTGAAGCTGTAGTTCTTTTTCTGATAATGCTGAGGATTGCAGCGAAAACCCTTGCATTAACTGATAGTAGATAGCATATTCACTGCTTGTATTCTCAGCATCATCCGCCGATTGAAATTTATCTAACGTCCAGCCCAAAAAGAAGATCGACGCTAATACCATAAAAACAATACTTAAATAAATACGTTTCACGGTTATTGCCAAGCATCTGCAACAAACAGGTAACCTTTACCCCACACGGTTTTTATTTTTTGCGGTTTGCCTTGATTATCAGATAGTTTACGACGTAAACCTGAGATCAATACATCAATACGGCGATCTAAACCATCATACTCCCAGCCATTCATCGTTTTGAAAACAGTATCTCTGTCCAATACTTTGCCAGCGGAGCTTGCTAATAACCATAACAATTCAAACTCAGTGGTAGTTAACCCTAAATCTACTTGATGAAAATCAGCACTTCTTGCCTGTGCATCAAGATTTAAAGCACCAAAACTCAATTGCTTGCTTTGCACAGAAGTACACAGAGACTGCTTCTCTTGAAATAACTGTAATTCCGATTTTATGCGTGTTAATAAAGCACGTGGACGTACCGGTTTGAGCAGGTAATCATTGGCACCAAGTTCTAACCCTAACACCTCATCAAATTCATCATCACGTGCAGTGAGCATGATAATTGGCGCGTCAAAAAATCGACGTAACTGCTTACAAACCTGATGACCATCTAATCCTGGTAACATAAGATCTAAGAGTACTAAATCAACACTGTTTTGCTGTACATACTCAACAACTTCATCACCACGAATAATATGATGTGTTAAAAAACCCTGATTATTAAGATATTCAACAATCCATTGACCCAGAGAGACATCATCTTCAGCTACTAGAATTTTCATTAATTTATCCATCATCACTCTCTCGATTTAAAATAGGCGCCAACGGCGTTTCTTCTGTTTCGTTTTATACACCCAACTCACTTCAACCTTGGATTCCAATAAGACTCTATTTGTCCCTTGATCCACTAACAAAAACTGCAACGATTGCTGACTTGAAAACACAAACTTATAAGTACCAGAACGTCTATTTTGCCAGCAATGAAGAACCGTTTGCTCAACTTTCTCTACTAGGCAGTAGTCCCCCATTTTCGGCGCCTGCCAATTAAATTTCACATCTGCGACACAGACTTTTCCTTGTCGCAAGGCCACACACTTTTCAGGTTGTGCTGTAAACATCTCCTTTTCAATAAGTTGTTCAGCCTGCACTGATGTTAATAGCAAGGATAACAAAATAATAATTGGGATAAGGGAGCTAAAAAACATAACGCACCCCCGTATAAACAACCACACGTGGAGAGGTACTTACAATGGGACTTTTTTGAAGAGTTTTAGATACAGCACCAATAGAAGCGGCAGAATGGAAGACCCAGCTTTCGCTAATAGGGTATTCAGCAACAAACTGCGTAAAAATAGAGGACGATAGTCCTGGTTTATAAGCACTACGCAGATCACTAACTTCATCCTCTGCAACACCATAATAATAGTTGGCCATTTTAGCTGAGTAGATATCAAAACCAATACCACCAAGGAGATCCCAATTTCCACCCGAGAACGACTTGATAGCAATGTTACGTACCATCCATGATTCATGTGATGAGCTTACATCGTGTACCCACTCACTATTCCAAAGAAACGAATTAAACTGGTAAGAAAGTTTCAAACCAATATTAAAATCATCTTTTCGAGTATGTATCCCCTCTAAAGTAGGTTCATAATCATCACCTTGGAGGGGTAGATAGGTACCATGCTCATCGAAGCCTAGGGCATAATTGGCACCAATAATATCAACCTGCCACTGTTCTCCTTGCCACAAGTGATAACCAATAATCGACCCACCAGGTAAAGTACTGCGCTGTACCTCTAGATAAAAGCGTTTATATTCAATTGAGAAGTTAATATCAATAAAGGCACCAAACTGGTTGTTATCCTGAGTGTTTAAAATTTCCTGATTAAAGTCAATGCCAGCTCCAACCGTTGCATCCCAGAAAAATTCATCCCAAAAACTAACTTCTTCTTGAACGTCTTGATCGACCTCCTCACTGGCATACACTGAAAGAAAAGGAGAAATAAATAAAAATAATGTAATAGCCATCCATTGCTTAATACACATAACACACCATCTTCAAATAAGATTATAATGAGCAGAGTATAAATGATAATGACAACCAAATCAGGAAACATCAGCACTAAAGTGTTAGCAATTGTAAGCAAGTAAAAGTCGATGAAGCCTAACTTCATTCATGCGAACTGTTTCCTCCTTACAATTACTCACCAAATCATAAAACACACTAACAGAACTCTTTTTGTTTCAGCGTTAATCTAGTCATCAGATTAAACAACAAACAAAAGGAATAACCATGTCACCTATCACTTACTCTGCATTAGCGACAACCCTTCTACTGTCAACCAGCAACTGTTTTGCTGATTTAGCAGAAGAGCCTGGGTTTGAATTTATTCTTAATGTAAATTCAGGTGCTGCAACAGGAAACTCTCAAGCTAATACCGATAAAGAAAATGAAATCACCAAAGACTTAAATAATAGCGGTAAAGATATGGGTAGCATCACGCTATTTGTTTTGGGACGACTCTCCTATACCTTCGATAACAATAAAACCCAGCTATTTTTGGGTAATAGCGAAGAGGATGTTGTATTAGGAGATTTTAAAGCTGAGCTAGGTGTTAGCCATGAGTTCTCAAATGGTACGGTATTAACAGCTGCCTATATTCCCTTCCTATTTACGTCAGAAGCTTGGCAAGACCCGTTTCTTACCAATCAGAAACGCACAACAACCGATGTTGAATCACAGGGCGCGCGACTGCGTTTTGATAATTTGTTTTCTACTCCATTATCAGCAGAATACACTTGGGCAGAATCTAGTCTTGAAAACGAGTTAAGTGGTCAGCAACAAAATTTAACCACGCAACAGCAGCTACTATTGCAACGAGACGTTAAATTCCACCAATTGTCAGTGGAATATACGCAATCACTCACCCAACGATTTGCTATTCAACCTTCAGTCACCGTTACGCGAGGCGATAGCGAAGGTGGTGCAATGGCCTTTGATCAAGGACAAATACAAACTGCATTGGTGAGTCAATTTACCGAGCGTAGCCAACTTGTGACAACGGTATATGCGGGTAGCGCAATTTTTGATGAGTCTCACCCCATTTTTAATAAGACACGCGAAGATAAACAGTATGGTGCGTTTGCTTTTTACAGCTATGCACAACCCTTCAATTGGAAGAACAGCACATTTACCGCCATGTTTGCTTATGGGCAAAATAACTCAAATATCGATTTCTATGATGGTGAGGTGATAGCTGCCACAGTGGGTATGGCGTATAAGTTTTAATCCTTGAAATAAAAACGGCAACCTAATGGTTGCCGTGAATTTCTTCATGCTATTGCTAGAATCACTCTATGGTAGCATCGTAGCTTGGCGATTATAGATTGGTGCCCATGAAGGATTATTTTGTTTTTGCTGAACCATGCCACGGTTAACATTCCAATCAAGCGTCACATCAGGTTCCGATGCATTTGAAGCTGTCACTGTTGTTTCAAGCACACAGGTTTCAAACTCACCAGCCGGCACTCTTACTCTTTGCTTGCCTAAATAAGTCATTGTCCCTGTATAACTAATTGAATCAATATCCGCCAATGCACTTCCTGCTTCAGCACTTCTTAGCGGGCTAACTTTTACATTGGTTAATGAAAATTCAGCAGTTTCCTCTAATAAGCGATCCGCTTCATTTACCATAACAGGTAATGGTGCTTTCATATTTCCCCAGCCATCATGACTACCATCTTCTTTCACGCCCTCTTCACCGTAATAGTGGTTAGCATCAGAATATTGCGCTTCATAACCTGCAGATGTGCCATCCATGAAGTTTGCAGACCACAATGTTTTGCTTAACTTACCATCAGTACCAGAAACCCAGCTAGGTAGACCAGTTACGTTAGTAATATCTGTTAACCAAGAAAAAGTATTACCCATATATTCGAATGTTTCAGTATATGATGTTAACTCCCCGCCATTTACCCAAGCAACTGATTTTTGTGCGTCATATGAAAGCTTATCGCCCACTTTTTGTACATAATCAGCATCGGGCAGGCTCGCTAAACAAGCTTGGTAGTTCGCAGGTCCTACAAGTAGCTCATAATCAAGACTTGCTATGATATGTTCTTTGGCAATGCTATTGAAAACAAGCTCACCATCTTCTTCTGTGTCATGCCATAAACTTCTAACAAAGCCATCTTTAACTGCAAGATAAGCAATGCCTTCATCCTCATGCATATTTGACCAGCTGGTATCTGGATAATGATGAACAGCGTTAGATGGTGTGATTTTTCGTATTGTTACACCATGCACAACAATATCTTTCCAGCTACCCGGTGCTAATTTTTCAGCCTGAGTATCATTTCCCCAGGTTGTTTTAAAGTAGTTCGCGACACCAGACGGTAATAGCTCCATCCATATATCAAAGCCTTGTCCGCCAGATACAGGCGTTCCTGCAAATGTTAACCAATCATCTTCTACGCTATATGCAGTTTCAGCCACTAAATCATCAAGTGTTACGGCAAACACTTGAGCATCAAAGCTATAAGCAACATTAGCAGCTTTATACGGATAGCCATTACATGATTCATTTAATGTAACCCATCGTTCACCTTCCATCTCACACCAATCACCAGAACCGTAACCAAAACTTGCCATATCTGAGAAGGTTAATTGATAACCTCTAGCGCCAGCGGGGAAAACAGCAGCATCTAGTGCAATGCTGTTGGCCCACTCTTTATTATCACCCGCTAAGGTATGAGCAACAGCAAGCCCTTCAAGATTGACTTCTTTACCTGTAATTGTTTCAGAAAGTGATGACGTCACTGTATTAAGGGTGATACTGCCATCATCATTAATAGTCACAGTCTCTATCTCATCATTTTCAGCCACCCAACCGCTCGCTGCTAATACAAAATTTTCATCATTATCATCGCCTTTATCAACATACACCTCAAATCCATCTAGTGTTTCATTTAGAAAATACTCTATGTCAGATAACACACCTTCACTGTTTACTTTTACCGTGCCGTACTCAAGGAAGGTATGCTCTTCAATTTCACGCTCACCTTCAAACCAGTGAAGGCCTTCGCCCGCAATCAAGTCGCCCATGTTTGTTGAGGTTGCGCTCGATTGTGCATTATTTTCTTCTACTTGCTCTTCGAGTGAATCAGCATCAATATCAATTTCATTATCAATATCCGCTACATTAAAGACTTCGCCCTCTGCAAGCGTTGCCTCCAATGTTTCAACCTGCAGTACAATATCCTCTAATGCCGCAAATACTTCGTTAACAATCAATGAAACAAGATCATCAACTGAAATGTTTAACGCTTCAGAGCTTTGCTCCAGCGCATCCATATTGTCAGCAATAATTGTTGCCGTTACCTGTGCTATATGATGTAGGGATTCAAACTCAGCTTTCTCTTCATCAGTCAGATCATCATCTTGCTGGGCAGCAACGTAATCAACAGTAAGGTCATGTGTTGTACCTAGCGCTTCTTTTATTTGTGTTTCCGCTTCTTCCTGTGTTTTGCCATTCTCTATTTCATTTTGAACTAAGGTAGTTAATGGGCTGATAAAGGTATAACCAACTGGGGCACTCATTGTGTATGACTTAGTAAGCACTACCCCCGCATTATCTAAATCAATAGTTTCTCCTGCAATAACTTCAACTAATAATGGATAAGTATCAATATCTGACTGGGCAACTCCCTCTAGGGTAAAGCTACCTTCACTATCACTGGTTGCACTTGGCTCACCCTCATCACAAACTTTATTATTATTTTTATCCAAACAAACATTAGCACCACTTAAATATCCATCGGCAGCTTTACCGCTCAAACTTGTTGTGGTCGTTCCGCCTGAGCTAGATGATGAGCCAGCACCAGAATCTGAAGAGGATGAACCTCCACAAGCTGTTAATAAAGATGCTACACAGGTAGCAACCAACGATCGTTTTAAAAGCTTCATACTATTCTCCGTCACAATATAAATTGAATTTATGTCATTCGTCTTAACAAATTTCGCACAAATAAAGGTAGTACACTTCAAAGATAAAAAGTGGATAGCGATCACTATTATCACAATAAAATCAATGTGGCATTCCGGTTGTAAATAAAAAGGCCCTTCAACAGTTGGACACATTATCAATGGCAATTTTACTCAGCCGTCTTATAATTTTATAGGTGTTAATTGTGTGAAGGAAAAAATGTGTCATTTAAATTAGAAACACTATCTATTCGTACCAAGGTATTCCTTGGTACTTCAGCCACTCTATCGATGATTCTGTTTGTGTATGTTTTTGCTTTTAACCAGCTATTCAACGCAGTCATTTATGATGCATTTAATGATCAGAAATTCCTCTCACAATTAGATCATAAAGTGACTACTTCCTCCTCACGTTACGTAAATAAAAATGAACTAAACAACATAACGCGACTAGCCAATGAATACCTACAACATGTAGTAACAAGTGATGATATTGATGAATTGCAAGAGCGAGAGCTTGCTAAAAACATCATGACTTACAGTAGGTTATTTGTTAATCAACATATTCTTGTTCAGCAGTCAGCCTCCCTTCCGCGCCATCATCTGCAACTATTAATCGATGAAAAAAAACAACTGCAACTTCAACTTTTGGAACTTATTCACCAAGCCTTTACTGTTGTGCAAGCAGAAGCCGATGAAGATATTGAAGGACTTTTTAAGTATGAAATATACAGCTCCATCGTTGTCTTTTTTCTAATATTAATGCTTGTTATGTATGCGATTAATTTAATCACTAATCCACTGATTAAATTACGTAAAAGTATTGAAGATTTCCAAGGAGGGAAGCACTCTCAGGAAAATGAAGGAGATGAAGTAAAATTATTGATCAACGCATTTTTCTCCATGAAAAATGAGATACAGCATAAACAGGAGCTGCTAGAAGAGGCGGTAACCCATGCACAAGCGGCCAATCAAGCAAAGTCTGAATTTTTAGCTAATATCTCCCATGAACTGCGTACCCCTATGTTAGGTATTTTAGGTTTTGCAGAGCTAGGTATTAATAAACTAGAAAAAGTAGAGAAGCAAAAACTGTTAAAATATTTCGACCGTATTTATACCAGTGGATCTAGATTACTGTTACTACTGAACAACCTACTGGATCTCTCTAAATTAGAAGCAGGCGAGGTACAATTTGATTTTGAAGAGGCACTAGTAAATGATGTGATGAATAATGTTATCTCCGAACTTGATGCACTTATCAGCAATAAGCAGCTCAATATCATTACCCATAGCCCTAACAACAATATTATGGTGGAGATGGATGTAAACCGTATTCATCAAGTTTTTTATAATATTATTAATAACGCTATTAAGTTCTCTCCAGAGCAAGGGGTCATCCTAGTTCAAATATCCCAAGAGACCATTCAACATCAACAAAAACCATTGCAAGTTGCTAAAATCATTATTCAAGACCAAGGAGTGGGAATACCGGAGCAGGAGATGCAATATATATTTGAGAAATTCTCTCAATCTAGCCATACCGATACGGGTGCAGGGGGAACTGGATTAGGGTTATCAATCTGTAAAGATATCTGTAATTACCATAACGCAACTATCTTAGTTGCTAATTTAGAGCCTCCAGCAAAAGGGGCGGAATTCACCATTCAAATTCCATTATTACATTAATGAATATGGTTACTTTAGCGCACTTAGCATTTGTGCAAAAAACTGATCAACAGCTTCATTTTTCTGGTAAACATCAGCGATTCGTTGTGTATTTCTTTCAATTAAACTGATCAAGTATTTTTCTTGATCGTCATCTAATCCTAGCGATAAAAAATCTTGCTCTAATTGGTGAATAAGTTGCTCAGAAATATGTACAGCTTGTTTACTCTGTTCCTGCAACCCTTGTTGCGCGGCCATCATGCCATCTTTGGTGTTTTCTAGTAATTGTGCATTTTTTTGTGCATTTCTTTGTACTAACTTACCTTGTTCAATAGCAACAAACCTTGCATTCAAGCCTTCCATCAACATGCATAAATGATCCAAATAGCGCCCATTAACTTCTTCATCTTCAGGCATATTTTTAATTAATAAAGAGCTATTTTTAAAATTAAAAATGCTACGCTGATTAAAATTAAAGATACGTCCTTTACTGCGAGCTAAGGTCAACAGCTCAGCTTCAACAGGCTTAAAATGCCCACGTGAGTCGTAAGTTTCAAATGTTTGCTGTTCATCGAAGTATTGAACAGTACCATGCACGTCAAGTTGCTCTAGTGCTTCAAAAGCCACATCAGAAAGTGACTTCACATTATCACACTCAAAAGTTTGTCTTATAAAGTTTACAATCACCCCCATTTCGCCACTATTTGTCATTACCATCATGCTCATATCTCGAGCACACTGTAACTGGCTATCAAGCTCTTTTTGCTGATTCAAAAATGCAACCATAGTATGAAGTTTTGCTAATAGTTCTTCACAATTGAACGGCTTGACGAGGTAATCATCACCGCCTGCTTCATAACCAGTTAATCGATCCTCTATCGAAGCACGCGCAGAAACGAAAATAATGGGTAGGCTAAGATCTTCATCTTCCTTGATTCTCTTGCACACTTCAAAACCATCCATGTTAGGCATTGCAACATCCAGTAGCAATACATCAGGTGTATTTTCTTGTAAAAAATCTAAACACGCTTGTCCAGAGCTAACCGTATCAATCTGATATTCATCCTCTAAAATCTCTTCCATTAACTCCAGATTAAGGGGCTCATCATCCGCGATTAGTACATGAATCTTATCTGACATATTTAATTCCAAATGCAAAAACTCAATGCCTTTAATTGTAGAACAAAAAATAATTATCGTTTAAAAGGCACTGCTTATTGATTTGCATTAGAGAGGTAGGTTCATCGTGGACAAATATTGTTATAAATTAAAGCCCCTTGCAGGGCTTTCTTCTTAATGGTTGTAGCAATTGCCGAAATTAATATCAGTACACAATAAAGATTAACAACCCGGACCACATTCCATGCATTGATTGATCATGGCTGTACCTAATTTCAGCTTAGCATTTAAGTCACGTAATGCCGTACGCACGCCTTCTTCAATCACCGGGTGGTAAAACGGCATATCTAACATTTGTGAAATAGTCATTCTATTTTGATGCGCCCAAGCAAGTAAATGCGCTAAATGCTCTGCCTGTGGGCCTATCATCTCAGCCCCTAATAAACGCCCCGTTCCGTGCTCAGCGTAAATATGTAGCAAGCCTTTGTTCTTGAGCATCACACGGCTACGACCTTGATCTTCAAAAGAAACAGTGCCGGTTTCAAAACAACCACAGTCACCTAACTTTTCAACAACTTGTTTACGACTTAAACCTACCATCGCAAGCTGCGGGTCTGTAAAGACAGCTGCAATTGAACTACGGCGTAAACCAGCGCGGATATTTGGATATTGACCTGCGTTACTACCCGCAATTTTTCCTTGGTCAGCAGCTTCATGTAACAGAGGAATTTGATTACTTGCATCACCAGCAATAAAGATGTTTTCAACCGATGTTTGCATAGTAAATGGGTCTGCAACAGGAACACCTCGGGCATCATTATTTATGCTGATATTCTCTAAACCAAGATTATCAACGTTAGGCCGACGACCCGTTGCCGCTAATACATATTCAACTAGCTTAACCTGCTCTGCACCTTGCTTATCAATATAGGTAATTTGAACATTGCCATCTTTTTGAATCATCTCTTTCACTTTAGCATCTGCATCTAAATAAAATTCATCGGAAAATGTTTTCTGCGCGTAAGCCATCACATCAGGGTCAGTAAAAGGTCCAACCTGCCCGCCCATGCCAAACATGAATACTTCAACACCCAAGCGATGTAATGACTGCCCTAGTTCTAAGCCGATAACACCTGGTCCAAAAATAGCGATTGATTTAGGTAGGTCTGTCCAATCAAATAGATCATCATTAATAATCAGCTTATCACCTAACTCGTTCCAAACAGGTGGGTAGCTTGGACGAGAGCCTGTTGCGATAACGATGCGTTTTGCGGTTAATATAGTATGATCATCAATCTGTATCTCTGTTTCACTGATAAAGGTCGCTTTGCCAATCAATTTATCCTGTTCAGGAATACCGTCTACGGCATCTACTACAAAACCTACAAAACGATCTCGCTCATCACGAATACGTTGCATCACCTTTTTTCCATCAATGTGAACATCGCCATCAATAAAAACACCAAACGGCTCTGTATGTGCAACTGAATGTGCAGCTTCTGCAGCCGCAATCAATAACTTACTTGGCATACAACCTACACGTGCACAGGTGGTTCCAAACTTTCCACCTTCAATTAGCACTACTGAATCTGTAAATTCTTTGGCTGCACGGTATGATGCTAAACCAGCCGTACCACCACCGATTACAGCTACTTCTACGTTTAATTTTTTCATCGTTTATCTCCACTTAAGGTAATTTTTATGCCTATTTACTAGGCTAAATAGGCATAAAAACTGTTTTTAGGTAAAAAAAAGCACAGTTTGAATTTATCAAACCGTGCTTCCATGCAACAGGTTAAAGGGGTTGAACTATTTTTTTACGTAAGCAATAACGGCATCGCTATCACCAACATGTTTACCATCTACGAATAACTGTGGAACAGTTGACTCTCCAGAAATGGCTTTTAAACTTACGCTTGTTGCATCAGTACCTAATACAATCTCTTCAAAGCGTACATTATTTTCTTTCAGTGCAGCTTTTGCTTTTGCACAGAAAGGACAACCCGGCTTAGTGAATAGACTTACTGCAGCTGGCGCTTTTGCATTTGCATTGATGTAGTTAAGCATTGTATCTGCATCTGAAACTTCAAACGGGTCGCCTGGTTGGTTTGGTTCGATAAACATCTTGTCGATAACACCATCTTTAACTAACATGCTGTAACGCCAAGTACGCTTGCCAAAACCTAGGTCTGCTTTATCAACTAACATGCCCATACCATCTGTGAATTCACCGTTACCATCTGGTACTACTGTGATGTTTTCAGCTTCCTGATCTGCAAGCCATGCGTTCATTACAAATGTATCGTTTACAGACAGACACACAATCTCATCAACGCCATTGGCTTTTAATACATCTGCTAACTCATTGTAACGTGGTAAATGTGTAGAAGAACACGTTGGTGTGAATGCACCAGGAAGTGCAAATACAACCACTGTTTTACCTTTAAATAGTTGATCCGTTGTTACATTTACCCACTCATCACCTTGGCGAGTTGGGAAAGTTACATTTGGTACGTTTTGGCCTTCGATATTATTTAACATTTGAAACTCCTAAGTATTATCTTATTTACTGATTATGAATCTTGTAACGAAATGCAGCTTTTCTTAAAAGGCGTTTCGTTTTGATGGGTGTATTATGGGCAAACCCACTCGATAGGTAAAATCGTTTAAACTTATTATTACGATAGGTAAATATAATCAACAAGAGAGATCACACCACAAAGTAGGTATTAATATAACTTGTATTAGAGGTATAAAGGTACTATTAGTTCACAATATCTTTCAATAAATGAACTAGTTAGCACCTAATAATAGGAAATCAACTAGGTTTTGGAATGGTAGTGATTAATCAAATAGTGCTTTCAAACTCGCAACGCCTTTATCGGCCACAGCTTTTTCTGATCATCTGTTTTTTGCGTGGCCTACTTTCCCAATCTAAGTCATATTAGGCAACTCTGTTAATAATCGACTTCAGGATGTAGAGGGCTGATGATTGCAACAACAGAACTAATCAAACAACGCTTTTAAACTAGCAACGCCTTTATCGGCCACTGCTTTTTTCTGATCATCTGTTTTTTTGCGTGGCCTACTTTCCCAATCTAAGTCATATTAGGCAACTCTGTTAATAATCGACTTCAGGATGTAGAGGGTTGATGATTGCAACAACAGAACTAATCAAACAACGCTTTTAAACTAGCAACGCCTTTATCTGCCACTGCTTTTTTCTGTTCATCTGTTTTTTTGCGTGGCCCACTTTCCCAGTCCAGGTCATCCTGTGGGAACTCAGTTAAGAATCGACTTCAGGATGTAGAGGGTTGATGATTGCAACAACAGAACTAATCAAACAACGCTTTTAAACTAGCAACGCCTTTATCTGCCACTGCTTTTTTCTG
>Ga0209395_1003420_pt1 | contig 19662 bp, 8 predicted proteins | sample GOMGulsemesocosm_3_FD_184635 | JGI IMG/M metagenome (GOLD analysis project Ga0209395, IMG submission 184635) | Methane-oxidizing microbial communities from mesocosms in the Gulf of Mexico - GOM9D Gulf of Mexico (SPAdes) (version 2) | ecosystem: Environmental > Aquatic > Marine > Cold seeps... | reverse complement strand
GTACACCGGTTCGATTCCGGTACTCGCCTCCAATTCTTAAAACAGGCGCTTCGCGATAAAATGGACACTACGTTGGGCAGGTCATCCCCCCTAAAATTAGTGGTGTTCAAAAGTAGAGTTTTCTCAGCAGTATATCTGAGGAGATTTTTGATGAAGACAGCACGATACAGCGACGCACAGATCATGGGTATATCTTGAAGCAGGCTGAGGGCGGTGTACCCGTCTCTGAACTGTGCCGCGAACATGGGATGAGCAACGCGAGCTTCTACAAGTGGCGGGCCAAGTTTGGTGGCATGGACGCCTCTCTGATTACTGAGATGAAGGACATGGCGGAACAGAACCGTCGCTTGAAGAAGATGTATGCCGAGATGAGCATGCAGAACGAATTGCTGAAGGAAGCGCTGGGAAAAAAAGCGTTGAGGCCGTCCACTGCCCGGCAGGGCATTGCCCTGCAATGTCCCGAGAGGGACGGAGGCGAGAGATGGCCATAAACGCGGTCACCCAGAATGGGGTCAGCATTGCGCTGGCTTGCCGCACGTTTCGGATCAGCGAGACGCGCTATCGTTACAGCCCCGGTCTGAGCAACGTGAACGAAGATATTGCTGATTGGCTGGAACGTCTGACGACAAATAAGCGCACCTGGGGCTTTGGGCTGTGTTTTTTGTATCTGCGCAACGTCCAAGGCTACGGCTGGAACCACAAACGGGTCTACAGAATCTACTGCGAATTGGAGCTGAACCTAAGGATTAAGCCCAAGAAGCGCGATAAGCCCGAACCGCTAGCGGTGCCAGAGACGCCAAACGAGACGTGATCGATGGACTTCATGGCAGATCAACTGGCTGACGGTCGTTCTATCCGCACTCTGAACGTACTGGATGACTTTAATCGCGAAGGTTTGTGCACTAAGGTCGATTTTCGCTGCCTGCTGAACGTGTCGTACGCAGCTTAAATCAGGCCACTGAATGGCTCTGGATTACAACAACGAACGCCCCAACATGGGCATAGGCGGCATAACACCCGCAATGAAACTGAAAATGGCCGCGCGAATTCTATGAATGGGCCCCATTAAAAATGAGGGGATTACCGAAGTAACATAGCCGATTTTTAGGCTAAAGCGTTCCCGCCTGGAAGGCGGGGAGTTTAGAGTAATCAGTGGATACTAAAACGTGACACGTCCAATTCAGTTTATTTTCAGTTCAATCTGGCAACGCGATCCGGCGGGTATAGACAGGTCAGTGTTATCCAGCAAAACACGTATCCCGAACGTGCCTGACGCTGCATCAAAGACACGGTCCACTATGTTTACTATCCCGTTATAATCCCCTCCAACCGGAGGATCAGGCAGCACCCTCAACACCTCTCCTGGCACCACACTGCGATAATAAGATACCGGCAAAAACGCCTCTACAATCAGAGGGCTGATCTGAGCAATCGTTACAACATACCCATCTTGTGGCAGGAATTCACCATCATATCGGTGGCGTACGATCACCACGCCGTTGACCGGGCTGAGAATCTCGCGCTGTGTGATTTGCTGGCGTGCGCGTTCCAATTCTAGTATAGCAACTTTCTGGCGCATTTCGGCAATTGCAAGTTCCCTAGTAATAACCTCTACTTCCGCTTCTGCCGTATCTAGATCTTCACGTGGCGCAATGCTTCTTTCAACCATGTTCTGCACGCGTGCCAGTCGTTTTTCAGCAAGCGCCAACCGAGAAACCTGAGCCTCTATCTCGGCACGGCTTTCGGCCTGAAGAACCAAAACCTCCAGCGTGGTACGCTCAACTTCTGATCGCAATGTGGCCACCTTCTGACCTGCAACTACCAAATCACCTTGATCCACCAGCACTTGGTCCAGCAGCCCCGACACCGGGGCCCCCAACTGCACAGTGACGGCAGGAATAATGACACAGTCAAAAAACTCGGCTGTTGCCGCAGAAGGGAATGAAAGCAAAAGAGCTAAGGTCGCTGCGCACTTCATAATCATTGCAGAAAAACTCCGGTCAGGGTCATTCGGGTTTGCCGGAAAAGGCGAGCACGGTGCTCATGCGTCTGTCCTGATCAAGCAATATGCGGCGCGCGCGCGCATGGGTTCGTTCAGCCTGTTTCTGGGCAGCACGAAACAGTCGATCCCGCGACAAGCGCCCAGGCAGACCAGGAAGATCAGCAAAACGGCGCAGAAGCGGGCGGCGCAGAGAAGCTAAAAGTCCATCTTCCAGCGAAAGGATCGCCTCGCATGACCCAGGCTCTCCACGCCGGGCAGTGCGCCCCTCCAATTGCCGGTCAATACGTTTGGAATCGTGTCTCTCGGTCAAGATCACGTGCAGCCCACCCTTTTCGGCAACACCTAGACCAAGACTGATGTCAACACCTCGGCCAGCTAGGTTGGTGGCTACAGTTATTCTACCGGCCTGCCCAGCACGGGCGATGATCTCTGCTTCTTTGCTGTCATCCTTGGCATTAAGTACGTCATGCACTAGCCCCAGATCGGACAATATGGCCGAGGCTTCTTCCGAAGCGGCAACCGATCGCGCGCCGATTAGCACCGGGCGCCCCTCAGCGTGAAGCGCAATGGTACGATCGCTAACATAAGCCCATTTATTCAATGCCGTGCGAAAAATATTCGGGTACAGGCGATGACGCCTTGACGGCACATTTGTCGGAATTGAAACAACATTCAGCCGATAAACAGACGACAGCTCTGCAGTAACTTCACGTGCAGTTCCCGTCATTCCGGCCAGATGCCGGTACCGGCGAAAGAACCGTTGATATGTCATGCGGGCAATTACTTCCTTGCGAGGGGTGACTTCGACTCGCTCCTTAACTTCAACCAACTGATGCATTCCATCATTCCAAGATCGTTCCCCCATCACACGGCCAGTGTATTCATCCACAATTGCAACTTTGCCGTCCTGCAAAATATAATGATCCCCCTCCTGAAACAGGTGCTGCACACTAAGCGCCTGCCGGATGGCATGTTCACGCCGGATGCTATTGGTCCAGATGCCACCAGCGGTCATGCCTTTCTGCTCTAACAATTCGCTCCCTTTTTTTGTCAGTTCAATCCGGCGTTCGTTACGGTGGATAAGAAAATCGCGGTCTTGAACCAGAACATTTGCTAGGTCGTGTGCACTTTCCGCCCAGACACGTTCGGCGCTGGCATCGCTTTCCTTCGATAAAATCAATGGAGTACGAGCTTCATCTATCAAAACGCTGTCGGCTTCGTCCACAATTGCAAAATGTAGCCCCTGCATGACCAAGGCATTATCTTCATCGCTTTCCGCCATAAAATGCGATATCTTCAGGTGCATATTGCGTGGCGGACAACCCAGTTTCACCCGATCACGCAGATAGTCGAAGGCAATTTCTTTATTGGAGGCATATAAGATATCACGGCCATAGACCTCCCGGCGCTGCCCTAGCGGAACACCATGCTTCAGAAGGCCGACACTCAGGCCTAAGCGCTCGTAAAGTGGCAGCATAGTTTCTGCATCACGTTCGGCCAGATAATCATTAACAGTTACAATATGTACCGGCAGGCCAGCCAGCGCGGCGGTTCCGGCGGCTAGCGTGGCGGTAAGAGACTTTCCTTCGCCGGTTTCCATTTCGGCTATTGAGCCCCGGATCATCGCCAGCCCGCCCAAAAGCTGCACTTTATGGTGGTATAATCCCAAGGTACGCCGCGCATGCTCTCTGATGAGAGCAAATCCTTCGGCTACGAGGGCATCAGTCAGCCCATGCCTGCGAATTTCGCTGCGCAGGGTTTGTGTACGGCGGGCCAGCATTGCATCGGACAGACCGGCAATAAGTTTAGCACGCACAAGAACCCGACCCAGCATCAGTCGTAAACGCAACTTAAGCAGCGGTCCGCGGAACCAGTCCGCCAACAGGCGGGTTTTAGCCTCAATCGGATCAAGCCAGTGATGAGCGGGCTCCTCTCGCTCAGGATACAAAACCACCTGAGGCGAAAACCGGATGCCACCCATTTTGACGACCCCCGGTTTCAGCCCGACCCTCAGATCGGGGTTAGGCATCCTTTTTGGACGACTTCTTCGCCGGCTCTGTCTTTGGCACAGCCGCGCCGTTGGTCTTGTCTTTGTTCACTTCGGGAGTGGGCTCTTCCTGAATAGCCGGAGCCTCCGAAGATATGTCCACTTTATCTGAGAAACGTTCCGCGATTGATCCGAAATGGCGAAGTGAGGACAGGTGCAGGTAGATGCATTCCAACTCGTCCGTACGCAACATCTTACCGAGATCTTCATCTGAAATGGCCTTCAGTTTTTCCCGGTCAACTGTTTGGAAACCCGAAAGCGACTGATGCTCACCGGATGGTAGACTGAATTGCGCTTCCATTGGACGCAACAGATCCAATTCAATCAGGCGTTTGCAAAATATTTGCGTACGACTGAACCGCTGCTGATAATCCTGAAGAAAGGCAAGTATATTTTTAAGATACTGTGTTTGATTACCTTCAGAGTCGAACAAATGTTCGCCCCGGCCTTCTTTGTTACAACCTTCAAAGCTTTCGTCGATATGTAGGATCAGGTTCTTACCAGACTCATCCTGAGAAAAGACAAATGGATAACGGCGTACGAAAGCCGGCACATACTTACCGCCCCAAGTTCCGTCCTCTTGCACGAACAGGTTTTTTGTTGCTGTAGCCCCGAGGATCGCGGCTGGCATTACAGCATCGGCGTTTCCCGAGAATACAATTGGATATTCGATTGCGGTCTGACCGAACTCAATAGCCGTCAGCGGTACAGAATTGACTTTTTCCGCAAATCTATAAGACGCACCAGATTTGACTGACAGCTTCCTGTGTCGATCGGCACTGACGGGAACGGCGGTTTCATAAAATAAAAGTTGGGTCATGGGATCTCCCTGTTACAAAACAATTGTGGTTAAGGATAAAATGATAATGACCCAACCACGATAACACGAAACCCCGTGCACCGAGAAAAAAATTGTGTTATCATTACTGGCGGTCAGATGTCGAAGATACGCAAAAACACTTGTCGCCCTGCGCGGTATATTTGCCGGGCAATGGGCTCTTTTCCATGGTCAAAACGTACATACACACGCTCGCCGAGATGACGAAATGTTGTGCTCTCGCTGATTCGCACATCAAGATGCAGCAACTTTGACAACGCCTGTTTATGTCCCACTGCGGTGGGATCAAGCGCAATTCGCCCCCCCCCATCTGTTGCAAGGGCCATAGATGGCAAGCTGGCTGATAGTGCCGGAATTTCCCGATCAACACGTGCAGGAAAGGTTTTGTCGGGATTTGACGCGAATCGCACCGACAGTTGGCGCGTCTCACTGCGCACGAGATCGCTCCTGTCTTCGGGCACTATGACCCGGATCAGCGGGTTAGTGTAATCGGTGACATAGGCCACTACATCGCCTCTGTGCATAAACCGGCCAACCAAATCTTGGCCTCCTGGCAGGATCACCGAACCGGCGACCGAAGCGCGTATTGTGAGATCGTCCAGTCGCTCTTCCGTCAATTCCCTGTCCCCCCTAGCCGCGCGCAGTTCTTCCTGAATGATCCGAGCTGCGGACCGATCCATAAAGCTTTGCGCTGAAAGCCGGTGGTTCAATTCTTCGATAAATCCATCAAGAAGTCGGACCCGCGCGACGGCCAGCGGATCATCCAGTGTTACAAGCGCACTGCCCCGCTGCACCATGTCACCAGATTGCACACCAACAGAGGTTATGATGCCATCGGCCTCACTGTGTACCACCTGTTCTCCGGCCACCCAAACCACCCCTTCGGCCATTGTCGCATGCGACACAGGTATGGCAAACAGCAACACACAGATTGCAGCGATCCCCCCGCCGGTAACAGCAAAAGCACGGCTGCGATGGCGACGCAGACCGGGATTGGTCAGTACAAACCAGATATGCTTGAGCAACGGCCAGCCGAACATTAGAACCAGCGCCCAAATCGCAAGAACAATGCCCAGAAAGAAGAATTGGGTGCTAACAAACAACACGATCGCAAACGTAATAAATATACGGTAAATAAAAGCTGCAATAGCATAGACGACAAACCAAGTTGGCTCCCCCCGGCTCACGGCAGGGCTCTGAGTTTGGTCCATGCCAAACGCATAACGTTTGATCAGATAGCCAATGTAGTTTTTTGACCGCTGAGCGAGGTTCGGAATTTCGATCAAATCCGAAAGCACGTAGTAGCCGTCAAACTTCAAAAGTGGATTACCATTGAATAAAAGCGTTGAAATACCGCCGATCAGCATGGTGTTAAATGCGAAGGCCCTCGTAAATCCATCTTCTGCATTCACCCAGACGATCATAGCAATGGCAGCCAGAAACCCTTCGACCAATATGCCCGCGCCCCCCACCATCGCGCGCTGCCACTTGCTTTGGAAGCTCATTGCGTCTGATGCGTCGACGTAAGGCACAGGCATAAAAACCAGAAACATCACGCCGATTTCATGCACATCCCCGCCCCATCGTTTGACGACATAGGCGTGACCCAATTCATGTATGGCTTTCACAACAATATAACAAAGAACGATAAGGCCGATATTTTGCGCCGTCAGGATGCGGTCCACAACATTTTTGGTCAACTCAGTCCAATGCGAAAGCGCCAAGAAGACGGCATAGCCAACAACGCTGACAAACAACATCGCACCGAGCCACGAAATAAATGGCCGGACCAGCGGATAGGTGGCCGTCACAAAATCATCAGGATCGAAGACCGGCAGACGCACTGCAAGCGGGTTCATGAAGCTCATCACGAACTTTCGCTTACGCTGATGTTCGCCGCGCTCCGCAATCTCTTCAATGTCGGGGGGGATGTCGCCATATAATACATCCGCAGCGTGTAGCTGGCCAAGAAGCCTGATGACCTCGTCCTGTGTCAGCGTATCATCTTCGAGCACATCACAGGCGATCTCCCAGATCTCCTCTAAAGTGCGCTTGCCGTTCATCATCGATATGAGACGGTAACTTGACGGCGAAAACCGGTGGAAACGGCCCGATGTGCGATCCTGCAGAATGTACCAGAGGCCGCCGCGATAATGTGTCCGGTATATCCGGGCATGACGTCGCAGGCGCACCCTCAAATCAGCGACTCTATACCATGATTGCGAGTGAAATACCTGTTCCATTTATCTACGGCCGCCAGCGCCAAAATGTTAACTTGGCCCAGTTCACAAATGGCCGCGTCCAAGTCCAGACAAGCAAACGTTCCTCAATTTCAGTACGCGCTATGCCTTCCATGTTGGGCCGCAAGCGAGAATCTGTATCCTCCAGCACCGCATCGACACGAAAGAAGTTTCGGCCGTCACTCTGCTCAGAAACCGGCGTGATCCGCTCGATCTGGTAGGAAAGCGGAAGGTCTGGTAAAGGCGTGACGCGCAATTGACCAAATTGACCTTCGACGATCATGGCCACGTCAGTTTCATCCACTTCGAGCACCACACGATAGGCATCCAGCGGGGAGATCTTATACAGCTCCTGCCCGCGTTCGACTGTAGCGCCAATAGATTGGCTGAGGTCTCCCGATACAACCACCCCATCAAATGGCGCTACTATCCGTGTGCGAGCAATCTGTTCGTCAATCAACGCGATTTGGCTGTCAATCTGTCGGATCTGCGTTTCGATAATATTGGCCTCAGCCCGTTCACGGTTGGCAAGTGCCCTATCGTATTCAGCTTGCCTCTGGCTGCGTGAAGTGGTTAACCGCAACCGTTCGAGCATAAGATCCCGATCATCGAGGCGAGCCAGTTCATCACCGACCCTGACTAGAGACCCTGCCCGCGTATTTTCTGCTGCCAGGTAGCCATTGAAAGGCGCAGTCACAGTTCGCTGAATCGTGCCTTGCAACTGGGCCGGAGCAGTAATGGTAAAAGTCGTGGTCGCGGTCGCACCATACCAAACCAAGCCCAAGAAAATCAGCGTCGCCAGTTTGCGCCCGAAAAAACTTGGGCCAAGCAAACGCACAAGCTGGTTTTTGAAAACCTCGTATATCTTGATAATGAGTGCACGGTCATTGCGCCGTTTTTCCTCAAGCACCGGCCCGACGACAGTAGCTATCGCGTCGCAAAGCTCGACCGTGTCGTCACTAAATCCCTCATTGCCGGGTTTTTCCAGTGTTATCGCACCAATGGTTTCGCCTTCATACTGAATTGGCACGGTAAGCACTGTATCGGCCTTGTGACTTCGGACCAGTTCCTCGTGGGCCAGCGTCACACGATAGCTCCAGTCAGGGTCTGGCGGAAAGAGCACGATCGAATCCTGATCCAGCGCCTCGTTCATTGCCCCACGGATATCACGTAACAAGCTCATACGTTTACCAAAACCTGCGGCATGCGAAACAGCCACCACTTTGACGCCGTATCTCTTGGCAAAGCCAATACTGACCGGATCACAATTAAGGCTCCGCGCGAGTTCAGTTACCAAAGCATTACAGGCACCAACAAAGCGTTTTTGTTCCAAAACTGTCGCCAACATGTTTAGTGCAGTTGCTGTACGCGATTGCAGTTGCTCAAAAGAACGGGCCTGATCGCGCCTTAATAACACTTCGATCCAGCCTGAACCCCAGCGAAGATGGCGGATCACCTCACCGGGAGCAGTACCGTTTGCTCCGACGGAAATAGCCGCCACTCCATACAGATGTTCGTCCAGGATTAAGGGCAAAGCGATATCGTTGCCCCCTTCCCTCTTTGCGAGAACCGGCTGGCGTCTGCCGAGACATTGCTCAGCGACAGCTGTTAGCGTTTGCGGAACTTCTTTCTCACCGGGCCAATGTGCTGCGGGGGAAAACGGGCCGGTGTCAGGATCACCCAGAACAACAACCGCAGCAGTCGCTCCTTCAATGTTGCGCATTAACATCGCCAGCCAGCCGCCTACAAAGGCATCTACACTGTCGGCATTGGCAAACTGCGTCCATAACGCCTGATCAAATATCGCATAGCTGACCTGACCAGAGGTATCGCGACTTTCCAGATCAGCGGGTTTGTCAATTGTCATACGTCTCAAACCCTCTGATCTGTTATCGTTTGAACATTGACCCCAGAAGCGTCAGCAGACCGCTGCGTTCACTCCAAGAAATTACCTCTTCTTCTGCATTCCGGCTGTTGCCAGCGCTGTCCTGACTAGGATCTTCTGTTGTCCCGGACTGTTGGGTTACAGCATCGATCTGAGATGGGTCGATTACGACCAAGTCATCAGTAGTCTCCAATGAATTACCTGACAGGTCAAGGGAGAGGTTGCGCGCCGCCGTCATATGGCGCAGTCCCTGATCGGTCACAAAACGACCGACTGTATCATCATAGATCAATACTCCGCGATCAGCCCCGGCATCCTGATCCTGACTATCCGGGCGTTCCGGCATCTGGGTCGCAGCCGCCAGTGCTATAGGGTTCCCCCCCCATTCTTCTGGTTCAGACAAGTAGGTGATGCCCAAGTTATCATTCGTCCCGGATGACTGTTCAGAGCCTAGACCAGCATTCACAGAACGACGATCCTGATCCGTTACAAAATGACCCAAAGTCTCATTAAAGACCATCAGATCTGGATCAGTCCCGGCATCTTGACCTTGGCTTTCTGAGAAGATCGCAAGGCGTGTACCCGGAGCCAGTTCATCTGCCTGCAGACTGCCTTCCGTTGCATAGGGCAGGTGTGTATGTCCAAGAAGGTGATCGAGTTCATGTGTCAGGACGCTCAGCAAATCGACACGACCCGCAGCTACGCCAGCAGGCAACGCCCTGAGAACACCGTTGATATCAGCAAGGTATTCTTCATTTGATAGCGGCGTCAGGTCAACGAACCATCCATGTCCTGCAGCATCCGTATCAATGGCTATTCCATCACCACGTGCCTCGCCAAGTAGCAGGCCTTCGAAGTCTTCAATGGAAACCTCAACGGCCCTCAAAGTAGCTTCGTCAATTGCACTCAACTTGTGAACACTGACCAGAACATCCACCGCGTAACTGACCAATCCATCAACCTCGGCTTGCGTTACGGTACCGCCAAATGCTTCTGTTCCAGAAGCATAGGTTGCCAACAACGCGGCTTCCTGCTCAAAGGCTGGATCATTGGTTCGAATAGTGACCTCTTCAAAACTTGCACCATCGAAACTGATCAAGCCGAACTGACCATCCACAAGCACTGCGTTGAAACCGTAATGTGCAACAGTACTGCCATTAACGCTGATGCCAACGGCCGCCCCACTGGTTTTGAGCGTGAGATCCTGAGCTTGGTTCGGATTCAGAGACCGGGCATAAGTCTGGTCAATGATCATTCCACTTGCGACATCGTGATGACCGACATGAATCTGATCATTCAAAGCATCGACGATAACAAATTTGTAGCGATCCTCAGCGTAATAGTCGAAGACAATTCCTCCCACATCACCTTTGGCGATCGTCGCCTCAAGTTCAATGATCGAACTCAAGCTGATCTCTTCGCCAAGATCAGCAAGCGAGATAGCGGCGTCTGCTCCATTCAGTACACCAATGTAGTCTCCTCCCTGCACCGACCAGTCACCCGTTGCCGCTGTGTAAACCGACGCCGCATCTGGGCCCGTGAAATCATCTGTGATCTCTATCGTCCAGTCGGGCGGCAGAATTTGAACCGTGAAATTGTCAATCTGAGCTGTACCACCATCGACGCTCACACCTACAAAGCCTTTGTTAAGTGGGATCGGAAGACCTTCTTCATCCAAGAGCGGGGTGTAATCGTAGGAAAACCAGTTTACGCCGTTGATCACTAACGTAACGTTGTTACCGTTTACGGCGACAAGCACATCATACTGGATCTTAGGCTTGATGCGCACAGGCTTGTTCGACTGAATAAGCTCATGGTAACCTGCGACATCACGATACCCCATTTCGATCTTGTTAGTCGAAATGTTTATACCCGCATATTTGAAATCAATATCAGAATGATAGTCGAAGATGATATACGCATTGGCGTTTGTCCCGCCGGTTGGCTTGCTAGCGGAGAGCTGAGCACTGATTTCATAGTAAACCGGCAGATACTCATCAAGATTGTATATAACTGCACCCTGGGTCTGCTTGCTCTCGGCAGAGAGAGTCATCTGACCTCCTGAGAAAGATACGTTACCCGCATCTCTGATAAAGATGTCACCGGAATTATTATTAAAGTCCGAGCTACGCAGAACGTCACGCCGACCGCCAGGGATATTACCAGCCTGAGGATCAGTCGGACCACCGGTCTGATCTTGCCAATAACCATGGTCTTTTTGTGTAACCAGCCCCATTTCGCCATAGATGCCGCCCTGCATAGTGGTGACATTTGAATAGCGTTCGTTGTGGTTTGACTGTCCGGTATCCGCATTTCGAGTTACGTCAGCACCGTCCGAGAAGGCCTGCGCATAAAGGAAATCGAACAAGTGCGGCGGAACCTGACGGCTGACGGTCGCGATCCCAAAGGGTGCGAATGGTACGATGAAGGAGTTAAATTCACCAACCCAATCGATCAGTCGATCACCTTTGGTGTTGCCGATCAGAATATCCAATCCAGCGCCGCCAAAGACACGGTCCTCATAGAGCCAATGGGTATCGGTACCATCATTCAATCCATTGTGGTCGTCATGGGCTGAACCCTGCCCGCCCAGAACATCATCAGCGTTCAACAAATCGTTGCCAAAGCCACCATAGATCCGGTCACGGCCTGTACCACCGATAATCCAATCATTGCCCTGATCGCCAAAGATCATGTCGTCGCCATCTGTTTGGCGGAATTCAGGAGCGAAATCGTCGTCTGGAGTCTGCCCATTGGGATCAAAGGCGATATAGCCTAATTCACTGACGCCCTCGTCATCGGCAAAGTTCAGGAAGTAATGGAGCAGTGTTTGATCACTTGCATCCGCGATGGCTGAGTTTTCATCCCAAGTCTCGCCATTCTCGCCTTCGAACAGGATCACGCGACGCGCATCATATTCGTCGTAAAGGAAGAACTCACCCAGACGGCTCTGCACCGGTTTTGGTGCATTCCAAGGATCGGTATCTTCGCCAAATTTCAGAATATCACTTGGGTTGTACGGGCTGCTGAAATCAGTTTTGTAGAGCCCAACCAATTTGCCCTGATCATCAAATCGAGGCGCATAGCTGTTTTCAAGCGCTTCAGCACCGGAAATTGCATCGTCACCCGAACCACCGTGGATCCAATCAGCCCCTAGACCACCAAAGATCACATCATCAGCAAAGATCGGATTATCCAGCGCCGGATCAGCCGCTAGGAAATGCGGTGTCAGTGCATAAGGTGTCAGATCCACCGACTTCTTAAGGTTACCTTCGATATTGATCAGTTCGCTCTGAACATTGCCCGGCGTACGGATCAGCTCGCTCAGAACGTTACCCTGACTGGTGCGCGTATCTGGGTCATTCGCCAGTAACGGCTCGATCCCGTACAGACTTTCGGCCAACGCTTCATCCGCTGTATTCCGGCTGGTAAAGATGCGGCCATCGTCGCCCAGAATACCATCTTCGCCCGTGCCACCGGAAATCCAATCGTGGCCCCATCCGCCAATGATATCATCGTCATCAGCATCACCAAACGCGATGTCAAAACCACCAGCAAGGTAAATGAAGTCATCCCCGGTTTCGCCATGCACTTCGTCATGACCACCAATGTCGTAGGTCCAGAACCCTTCAGTCGGATCGCAGGTCTGGCTGAACATCAGGCGCATACCATCGTCATCTGAAGTCTGCGTGGTCGCGGGATCAACAAACGACGTGCTATCTGGATCGAAATCAACACCACCCGGCGTATAATCCAATAGGCGAATGCCGCGTACGACGATCTTTTCTCCGCCATAATCATCGTAGTTGAACTCAACATAGAGATCATCGGAATTCAGCGACATGACATCAACGCCACTAACACCAACAATGCGGATAATGTCGGCGTTGTCGCCGGCAATCGCATCACTGTCGCGGCCGTGCTTGTCATCAAAGCCGCCGTCGATGTCTGTCGGGTCAACAACTGTAACAACAACATCACCACCGTAAGTCGTGATTTCAGGATTGGTATCATCGTAGCCAAGATTGGCGTCCAAGCCGTTGTTGCGTGCAATCTGCGTTCCAGCACCACCAAACAGCCAGTCATCGCTGTCAGGCCGGTTTTCGGGTGTAATCAGGCTGAAGAAGTCTGACGAACCACCAACGATATCGTCCTGGCCAAGGCCGCCAAAGACCACGTCTTTGCCACCGCCACCTTCGATATAGTCCTGACCATCAAGCACGGTTTCAAAGCTGGCAACCACAAACAATGGACCGGTTGGGTCATCAATGCCAATACCATCAACATCCGGCACGCGGGCGGCGCCAACATGGGCAATGTTATTGACCGCATCGTCGATCGCGCCGTCACCCTGGATCCAGTCATGGCCGAGCTGACCAAATATCTGGTCATTGCCCGTACCACCGGCGATATAATCGTTCCCGAAGGTTCCAACGCCTTCCGCGCCATCATTGATCGCAAATGTATGGAACTGCGCGTAATCAATCGTGTATTCCGCCCACCATTCAGCACCATCCGGATCACGATAATCCTGCGCGATACCATTGGTCATCAAACGGCCCGAATTGTCTTCACCCAGCGAATACTCACCAGTTGGGTCATACGGGAATTCCGCGGTTGTCTCAGGTGTCGAATTGTCACCCAAGTATTCTACAGTGTTCCGGTCGGTGCGCGAATACATCAGGACGCCAGCCAAAGCCTGGAAGCGCAAATTCTTGATATCATCGGTCAAATTGGTGTCCCCCGGGGTGCCCCGGCGCGTCAAGAACACGTTGTCACCAAAGATAAGGTCATCGTTTTCGCGGCCATCGATCATATCATTGCCCGCGCCACCGATCAGCAGATCAGCAACACCCGACCCAAAGATCACATCGTCACCGCCATTTTGGAATTCAGCAGAGTTGATTTCCAGCACCAACGCCAGATCAGTCGTCTGAATCCGCTGCAACAGCACTGGAGGCAGGTTCGGATCATCGACATACATCACCACTTCGCCGTGATCTCCAAAGATGATATTGGGTTCGTCCGCAAAGCTGCCGCCATTGCCGTCAATAATGTCATTGCCCGCGGCCATGTCGTCACGCATCGGATTGGCAACCTTGACCGGTTTAAAGGTCTGATCAGATGCACCGATGAACGGATCGACCGTCGGTGCCGGGCTGGCATCAACCGTGGCAACATCAATGGCACGGGTCAGTATATTCACGTTGATCCCGCTATCGCCATAGATATGATCAGATCCGGCCTGACCTTGGATTGTATCATCGCCCGAACCACCGGCAAGGTGATCACCCGCTTGACTGCCGATAATTAGATCATCGCCTGCACCACCATAGGCGGTGATGCCCACGGTTTGCGCATCACGCAAGGTGAACAGCGCGCTGGCGTCAATGATATCGTGACCGGCATAGGTGAATGGATTGGCCAGTGGGAACACCCACTCATCATCCTCATTCTCTTCATCCGCCAGATGCGGGAAGGGGTTGAATGGTTTTTCACCGAACTCAAGGCCTAGTCGATCATAGGGATGGCCCGAGTACCAGACGCCATCTTGGCTAGTATCGCCATAGACGACCAGCGGGCTTTCTGCCCCACCCAGCACACTGGTATCGGGATCTGCACCCTCCGCCAAGCCTATGACAAAATGATCGCCTCCAATTCGAGCGCCCGCATCAAGGCTTGCATCGATCCGGTAAACGGTAATCTCACTGCCCGGAATAATAACGCAATCATGGATCGCAGCGCCCCTCAGGATGATGGTGTCTGCCGTCACGCTATCGATGGTAAACCCGCCTGGGATACCGGCGATATACAGCACCTGATCAGCGGCAAACCCATCGTCGAACCAGCTGTCACCATCGGTACGGGTCAGCATGTCGGCCAGAAGATTGACCGTGACGCTCACCTCAACCCGCGCTGGGATCGATTTGTGAATGTCAGTGTCCAGAAGCTCACCGGTGGCGAATGCATCACCCGACAGGATCATCACTGCATCGGTTCCCCATGCAGCGGCAGACCCACCCGGTTTGGCAAAGCTATAAGCGACGGAATTGGCAAAGCCCAGAATCTCGCGGGTTTCGCCTTCAGCCCCGATCTGGATCAGTTGACCAATTGCGTATCCGTCTGCCTGCCAGCTGCGGCCATCCTGCCGCAGGATTACATTATCAGGATGAGTGTCGCCGTTTTGGTCCGGCACGGTCTTGACCGAATAATCACCAAATGTCTGCACCGGCAGATTACCACCACCATGCACCACAGTCAGAGCGCCATGCGGACCCTGTACCCAGATGTTATTAGAAACATCCGTTGCAGTTTCGATCGCATCGCCCAGTAGCTCCATCGCGTCGCCATCGATTGACCTGATGCGATATTCAACCGCCTGATCAAAGCTACCGTTTTCGCCACCGATATGGATCAACTGACCCTGAATAAAGCCCGCATCTTCCCAGTCAACACCATTCAGAATAGCACCGGTACTGGTGTAAGCCACATCATAGGTAAAGTTCGCAAAGACCAGATCATCCACGGCCACCAGACGGACTTCGCTCATGAAGGCCACAGCAACCTGTAGCATCACAGCAACCTCATCGACACCTGGAGCGAATTCAAAGATTTCCAGAACCAGAATTGAATTGTCGTTGGGGTCACGCAGGTAACCACCCAAGCCATCATCGACTGATAGACCTTCGCCATCAAGATAGATGGCATCTTCCACCGACACGACACGGAAGGTCACATCAGTGATGTTACCCACGGTCACGATCTGGTTCGGCAGGAAGCCTTCGGCTTTCCAATCCAGAATATCTGACCGCACCGTGTAATTCGCAGGGAAGTCATCGTCTTGACCGGGTTCACTATAGTTGAATTCATTCTGTGCCGAAACAAACGGCGCAGGATCGAGTGTACCATTGATATCTAGGTGATCGTTGCCTTCGCCCAGCATCAGGTTCAGCACTTCAAGGGTGCTTTGCGCACCATCTGTGCCAACGCTTGCTGATCCGAAGTTCACTTTACCAAAGCTTATGCCACCCGGAATTATGATCGAAGTCGTTTCACCTTCAGCCGGTTCCACACCTTCGCCGAACAGCGGACCGGACACGTTTTCAAAGATCAGATCATCCGCCATGCCAAAACCACGCAGGGTTGTCTGATCCATCACGCCGCTGGTATCAGCCTGACTTGAATCATTGTATATATTCAGCACATCAATTTGCTGACTTTCCGGCGCTTGCGCACCAATGGCAATCAGGAAATCATCCTTTTCACCAGGCAGTTTCAGACCAGGCGTCAATGACCGGTCGGCACCGGCAGGGCCGCCTTCTACAGCCAGCGGGCCACGCAGTTTTGACAGAAGGTGGGTCGAAACAGGGAAGATTTTCACACCATCCCGTGTTGGCGGCACGACATAATCCGCGTCCGCAGTCAGAGTGACATTCTGCTGCATCCACCAAGCTGCGGCATCAGCCTCATTACCACCAGTGAAGGTAATTTCAGCACCAATTCGCACCACTTTGATGTTCAGATTAGCACCACCCAACCATGTTGCATCCAGGTCGCTTTCGACCCCATTGATTGTAACATTAATCAACTGCAGTTTGGCGTCCTTGCTGTCATTGCTGCCACGTATCAACTGTATCTTGGCCTCAACATCGTCTTGGACACCACCCAGATCGATGATCCGCACCCACATGCCCTCAAGGAAGCCATCAGCAAGCCAGCCTTCCTGTGCGCCAGTCAGGTCAAGATCAAGGAACTGCCCCGGGAAGCTGTCAGGATCGGTTTCTTCACCATAACTGACACTGCCTTCAAAGACCGTGCTTTCTGCAAGATCGCTCATCACCAGCGGCTGATCGGTTTCACCCTCAGCCCAACCCGGAACATCCAGATCTGTCGCCGTCAGTGTGATAACTTGCCCGTCCACCGAAACCGAAGCGATCTGATAATCGCCATCGTTGTTCAGCGACAGGGACAGCGCGATATCGCCGTCTGAAGCACCTGTGTCATCCCAGTTGCCGTCCGCAACCAAGGCAGTCAGGGTGATCTCATTCGCCGTGACCGACAGAATTTCATAGTCGCCGTCATTGCCTTCCGAGGCACTGCCTTCACCGGCAGCGGCACGGATTGTGTTACCAGCTACGAGGCCTGCACCGACACCGGCTCCTGAAAGTGTCAGGTTGCTCAGGTCATCACCAAAGCTCACGCCACCCAAGAACAGCTGTTCAAACAGAATGCTGCCGCCAACACGGATACGCTGGCCTTCAACATCGACAAACTCACTCAGTTCGACATCCAGTGCCACGCCAGCCTGATCCCAAGTACCAGTGGCTGCCAGGACAATCAGATTGGCCGCGATTGACTGCACTTCGTAATCAGAATTGTTGACGTCAAAGCCATCTGCAGACGGGCTGCTGACGCGGATTATGTCCCCGACAGAGAACAAAGCGTCGATACCGGCACCGCTAAGAGAGAGGTTTGCGCCATCCACGAAGGTCACTTCACCATCAAACACCACATTCGGAGCTTGGGTATCGCCAAAGAACCCTTCTTCAAGGAAACTACCGAAGTCGAATCCTTCGCCACGGGTGATGGTCAGATTGCCCCCCCCGTCAGTGCCAAAGATAGCGTTGCCGGTAAACATCTGTGTCGCAAGCAGACCACCAACTTCGACATATTGCTCGGGCGAGATCACCACGGCGCCAATCATCGTCACATCGGCAAGACCATCGGTCAAGACAGCCACTGTAACATCAGCATCGGGTTCACGCGTCAGGCGGATCAGGTAATCATCTGTACCCGTAGGGTCGGACGGGATCAGTTGAGTGTCGCCACCAGACTGCAGAACCACAGCACCCGAAGTTTCGTTGTCATAGACCTCAACATCCAGAAGTTGGAGGCCAGACCGCAGGTTCGGGAAGATGTAATCAGCATCCGTGGTGGCATCATTACGCTGGAATTCGATCACAGCGATTTCCAAGTCTTCGCGCACAAAATCGTCACGTGCCTCAACACCCACCCGGATTGGACTATCCCAATTCACGTCATCAAAGGTCATGGTACCGATGACAACTTTGCCGTCGACAATTACCGGATTGGCCACGAGGACCAGCCGTGGATCCAAGTCAATATTAGAGAATTGCAGCGCATTATCGCTATCAACATCCAAGACGATATCGACAACGACCTCTGTACCCGGCGCAGGCGCCATAGCCAGTTGCAACTGAATTTCATCAGTCAGTTCAGTCACATCATTGCCTTCGACAACCGCTGTGCGGCCGTCTTCATTGCCTAACACATCCACTTCTTTGACAAAGATGCCAGGGGTATCATTGTCGCGGACCTGCACTTCGACATTGCGCACATCGATGGCATCGTAGGCGGCATCACCCGAAATGACCGAATGCTGGACAACGGTAACCCGCTCGCCCTCAGCGCGTTCATCATCGGGGGCAAAAACATACACGGATTGTTCAGTCATCCAGTTTGCGGCGGTAAACACCAACGTTACAGCGCGATCCTCAACCGGGGTCGCCACACCGTCAATGGTAACGGTCTGCTGGAAGTCACTGTTGGTGACCGGGCCACCCGGATTGGCAGTCGACAGCCAAATGGTGTCGCCCAGTTCATCACCCAAGAAATCGGGGTTGAGATCATAGGGCTGCCCCGTCAACGGATCAATCGTACGCTCTTCTTGGAAACTCCGGGCGGCTGAAACCGTGACATAAACCGTTGCGGTCGGTGCCTGAGCCAACCGTACAGTGTAAAGGTCGGAATATTGCATGAGGGTCGCCGGATCAATTTCACCGACAACGGTTTGCCCGAACGAAGTATCACCCGCAGCTTCTTCACTGATCACCACCAGCCCTTCGCCGTCGCGGGCAACATTGTAGTCAAACCCGTCAATCAGCAGGCCATTATACAGCGCATCATCTGACCGCACGAGATGATTAACAACGCCTGAAGCGCCTTCCAGTTCACGGGTCACAATGTCTTCGGTCACATCACCACCAACGTTGATAGTATCAGAGCCAAGACCGCCAATCACGCGATACGAAACACCAAATGCCGTGGACAGAACAAAGAATTCATCGTCGCCTTCCAGCCCGTCAACCTCAACCACTTCAATCGTAGAATAGCGGACGTTCAAACCGGCACCAAAGATGCCGTCGGCCCGGATAACGATGTCATCAGCAAACTCAGTGCCCAAGATCACCATCTTGTCAAAACCAGTGCCGCCTTCGACCGAAACCGGTGCGTTGACATTGTAACGGACCTCATCTTGGCCACCGCCAGCGCGGATATCGGGCGCCTGTGCAATTGAGAATCCGAGTCCTATCTGCGGCGTGGCGACGCCGTTTTCGTCGAGGACGATCACATCGTCTATTGTATCACTAGGGGTCACATAGAGGTCCAAGAAATTTACACCACCGTCACCATTGCGATCAAAGATGTAGCTGGTGCCTCCGTCAAACAAGGCAGTTTTGAGATCCGTTTCGTTTGATGCGCCAGAAATCAATGCTTCAAATGCAGCATCACCATTGTCAAAACCCTCTTTTAGGATCGCAACGCCAGCATCCAGATCCGCTTTGTTGATGAAACCGTCACCATTCCAGTCGAAATCGGTGGTGGCCCCTAGGGCAAAGGCGCGGATGA
>Ga0209395_1003417_pt1 | contig 19668 bp, 18 predicted proteins | sample GOMGulsemesocosm_3_FD_184635 | JGI IMG/M metagenome (GOLD analysis project Ga0209395, IMG submission 184635) | Methane-oxidizing microbial communities from mesocosms in the Gulf of Mexico - GOM9D Gulf of Mexico (SPAdes) (version 2) | ecosystem: Environmental > Aquatic > Marine > Cold seeps... | reverse complement strand
AACCTGGTAGTCAAGCTCTTCATCGCTGATAATACTGCAGGGTCCCCTTGTCGGAAACGTAGGCCGTTGCCAGATTTAAGTATTTTTTATGAAGCTTATATGAATTTCAACCTTGGTTGCTTTTTATATAAGCTTTTTTTTAATTCAAAATTCTATTTAATGCTTGCATAGCTCTAACGGTAGAGCAAGTCCATGGTAAGGACGAGGTTCCAGGTTCAAATCCCGGTGTGAGCACCACTTCAAAATATTATTCTCCCTACATATCTAATAACATTCTTATTAAAGAAAATATATTAAAACTTGAGAATATATTTATATTGAACTCTATCCAAAATATTAATATAAATAAGAAGTTTTGCAGATTATCTTTCGTACTTATTGCAGTTATTTTGAATACCTTCTAATTCAATATTTAAAGCTATAGATGATATTGCTATTTCTATTATTGTAATTATTAATGACATGCACATGGCTAATAAAGATAATACAAAAACTACTTTTCCATAATAATCGTATTGTAAAAATAAAAAAAACATAGAAAAAGTACATAATAATAAAGAAGCTGCACCAAAAAGTTGCATCCATTTTATTAGTTCAATTCTCTTTTTTAAATTAAATATTTGCCTTGTTACTTGTTCCACTTTGCCTTTATTTGAATTTTTACTTAAGCCTCTAATTAATTGACCTGTTGTTAAAAATCTATTGGTATATGCCAATAATAATAAAGAAATGGCTGGAAATAACAAAGCCGGTGTTGAGATGTCTAAAATCATAAAAATCCTTATATCTTATATTATTCTTTAAAAACTACGTGGATATTTCTACCTCTTTCTTTTGCTTGATACAAGGCAATGTCGGCTTTATCTAATAATTTAGAAAGAGATATGTCGTCTTTACTTATGGACACAATTCCTAGGCTTATTGTACAATGTATACTAAGTTTTGAGGAATTATATGGGTGTTCATCAATATTAAATCGTATTTTTTCTGCCAATTCTTTTGCGCCATTAATATTGGTATCTTTAAGTATAATTGCGAATTCTTCTCCACCTATTCTTGCTAATAGATCTGTATCTCTTATGCTATTTTGAATGGTTAAGGAAACAAACTTTAAAACTTCATCTCCCACATTATGACCATAATCATCATTGACTTTTTTAAAGAAATCAATATCAATTGCAATAATGCTAAAAGAAGTATTATGTCGTTTAGATAACTTGAAAAGTTTATCACCTAATTCAAAAAAGTATCTTCTATTTGAAATCTTTGTTAAATAATCTATAGTAGAAATTTTGATGAGTTTTTTATTAGATGCTTTTAATTTTTTACTTGTAAGTTCAAGTTTTTTAGTTCTTTCATTAACTTTTGATTCAAGATTTTGATTTAATTTTTGAATTATTTTTTGTCTTTTATTTATTATTTTTAAAAAGTAGAATGTAATAAAGGCAATAACAAGTGCTATGAAAATAGTTATAGAATATAAAATATTGGATTTGTTTTTTATTTCTTTTACATTTTCTAAATAAGATTGAATTGGAATACTGACTCGCAAGCCTCCAATAATATCATTTAGTTTGTATTCTTGTGCTTCATGACAGGAGATACAGGAACTTTTTACTTTTAGTGATCCTAAAAAATTATATTTATCTTCTGCAATTTCAGTATAGTATTTTTCATTTTTTTTATCTTTTAAATAAATTAAGGCTCTTTTTTCAAATCCATCAGGACGATTATCTGGGTTAAGAGGTCTTAAGCTTGTTATTCTAAAAAAATAATCACCATGTTTATTTGCTAATTCAGATATTTGTCTGGTCATCCAAGCTGGATTAATTTTAATTAAAACTTTATTATCTTTTGTATATAGAATACTATCTTCTAAATAGGGATTGGGTTTTATATTATCGTGTTGTATGACATAAACAGATTTATGATCAGAATTCCATTGTCTGGTGTAAGTCATAGATTTGAAGTTTGATAAGGCCTCTTGAAATAACATTTCTTTTGACATAGTAAGATAAGATAATTGACTGTTATTAATATAAAAAAACATCAACGATACAAGAGTAAGTATTGTTATTAAGATAAATAGAATATATTTTTTCATTTTATTACTTTATATATCTTTTATCTTAATAATACCACAATTAGAGTATAAGTTATCTACTCTTTTTTAGTTTAGACTTCTTTTTAGCTTTTTTCTTTTTTAAAACTTTTCTTTTTTCAAAGGCTTTTTTATCTGCAATTTTTGCTAACTTCTTTTTACTAGGTTTTGCATTTTTGTCAATATCTTTTCTGGGTTTTTTTGTATAAACTTTTTTTTCTGCTTTAACGGGTGTTTCCGTTATTTCTACTTCTTCTTCAATCATTGTATACCTTTATATTTGACTAATTATAGCTAATTTTATTATATAATGTAGTATATATGAGGAATTTAAGCTTAATCTTCTTTACAATCTAAATCAAACAAAATACTGGCACCATATTCGAAATCTAAGGCTACGTATTTTTTGTATTTAATTTTTTTAAAAACACTTTTGTTATTTTCATAAAATATTTTTTTTGAGGAAAGTTCTACAATGGTATCGTCTTGATTTAATATTGAGCGTACGTCTTTATGTTTTAACCAGTAACCGTATCTTGAAAAAGTATTTTGCCACAGTTTAAAAGAACAGATTGAATCTTTTGTCAGTTCAAAAAGTTCACCATCATCTTGAGTATACCAATGGGCATTTGAACAAGCATAAAGTTCTACTTTTTTACCTCTTACTTCTTTTTTTCTTATTTCTATATTTCCTGTTTTACAAGATGGGCAAATGCCTAGATTTTTAATAAATGACATATTAATCCTTTTGTTCTTTTATTATAGGAAAGATAAAAAATTAAAATCAAATATATGGCAAATTGTCATAAATTTTATATGCAAAATATAAATAACAATATGCATTTGGCTTTAATAAGGTAGTATTACTATTATTATGCTCTAAGGTGACATTAATTCTAATGTAATACTATATATGCATTAAAAATAATTTTGATTTTTGATTTGTATGTATGAAAGGCAAAAATGAAAAAAACGAATTCCATTACTTTTAAGCTCAGTACCGTTTTTATTAGTATTCTTTTACTCTCTTTTATAATCATAATGTCTTATAACTATTATAAATCTTCTGTTCATTCATATGCTTTTATTAATAAAGTTACAGACGAATTGGCATTAAAAACGATATCGCGTACGAGTGCTTATTTAAATGATGCAAATACCCCACTTAAAGTTATTTCAAGTATCACTCCTTCTAAAATTTTTTCTAATTATGAAAATACCTTATCTGTAATGAATGAGTATATTCACACTAATAAACATTTAGCAAGTATTTTTATTGGTGATAAAAATGGAAATTTTTTTCAAGTTAGAAGGGAACCTGATTTTGCACTTAGAATTATAAGAAAACAAGATGGTATTTTTATGGATACTTGGACATATGAAAATAACAAGATTGTGAAAAAACTTGCAACATATGATGCTAGTACACGTACTTGGTATAAAGATTCAAAAGAGAATAGAATTACTATATCAGAACCTTATTTATTCTCTTCAACGGGAAAACTTGGAATTACTGTTGCTTATCCATTTTACAAGAACAGTAAAAAGTCATATGTAGTCGCAAGTGATATTTCCTTAAGCTCACTTAGCACATTTATAAAAAGTCAAGCTAAAAGTATAGGTGGTGTTATTTCTTTAATCAGTTCAAAAGGTGAAATTATAGTTTCTTCCGAAGATTCTATAAATAAAAACTCCTTATTAAAAAATATAAATAAGCTTGATTTTAATAATGTAACTGTTCAAAGTGCTAAAGCCTATTTAAATGGTAATAAAACAGGACGTTTTAATAATACAGAAGGCGATAAATACGTATATATTGGTAAAAACTTTAAGCCAAGTAAAGAATTGTCATGGAATATTGTTATATCCGTTCCAGAGAGTAAAATTTTGGAGGGAGTAAATAATACTTTTTTTGAAACACTTATTATTTCTTTTATTATTTTAATACTATTTTTATTAATTGCACTAAAAATATCTCAAGGTTTATCTAATCCCATTATTCGTTTATCTGAAGATATTAAAAACTTAGAACAACTGGACTTAGATACTTTAATTGATAACAGTTCTACAATTACAGAGATTAATACCGCTCAAAATTCTCTTATTTCCCTTCGGCTTGGCTTAAAATCATTTTCAAAATATATGCCTTCTGATTTGGTTAAAATATTAATTAAAAGTAAAAAAGAGATAAAAATTGGTGGAAGTGAAAAGAATCTTGCCATTATGTTTACTGATATTGAAAGTTTTACAACAATATCGGAAAAACTATTAACAAAAGAATTGACACAATATTTATCAGAGTATTTTGATGTTATGGAAAAAGTCATTTCAAATCACGAAGGAACAATTGATAAATATATAGGTGATGCTGTTATGGCTTTTTGGGGAGCCCCTCTAGATATTGATGATCCTATTGAAAAAGCAGTAAGAACATCTCTTTTGTTACAAGAAAAACTATTAGTATTTAATGATGAATTGTTTGAAAAAGCAGGTGTTAGGTTTAATACTAGAATTGGTGTTCATTATGGTAAAACACTTGTTGGTAATATTGGAAGTAATGACAGAATGAATTACACCATAATAGGAGACAGTGTAAATATAGCTGCAAGATTAGAAAATATTAATAAAGTCTATAAAACTAAGATAATAATTTCCAATGAGGTATATGAAAAAGTTGCTTCAAAATTTGATATTGTATATCTGGATGAGTTGGAATTAAAAGGCAAAAGTATTTCAACTAAAATTTATGAAGTAAAAGGTTTATTGTAATTGAAAACTAAAAATAATAAACGACCCTTGATATTTGTTTTAAGCCTTGTTTTTGGAAGTTTAATATCTTTGTCTTTTATTATTATAATGTCTTATAATTATTATAAAACATCAAAACAATCCCATTCTTATATTAATAATGTTCAAAATGACTTAGCATCTAAAACAATTTTTAAAGTCATGGATTATTTAAATGAAGGAAACAGTGCTTTAAGAGTTGTTTCAGGGCTTACTCCTTCTTTAATGTTTGATAATTATGAAAATTTACATAAGGTAATGCAAGAATATATTAAAGAAAAAAAACATTTGTCAAGTATTTTTATAGCAGACGAGAGCGCAAATTTTATTCAAGTAAGAAAAGAACCTCATTTTGCAACACGTATTATTGAGAATATTAATAATACACGATTTGAAAAATGGATACATAATAATAAAGTGACGTTTAATAAGCCTAGTAAATATGATCCAACACTTAGGCCTTGGTATAAAAAATCGCTAAAAAATGAATTTGTTATTTCAAAACCTTATATTTTTGAATCAACCAAAAAACTTGGACTTACTGTTTCGTATGCAAAATATGAAAATAAGAAAAAAGTATTAGTAAGTGCTGTTGATATTTCTTTGAATAATTTACTTACTTTTGTAAAAAAAGAAGCAAAAAAGATTAAAGGTATTGTGTTAATCCTTTCTTCCTCAGGTGATATAATTGTTTCCTCACAAAATCAAAATCAAAAAAATATTTCCCTAACTTCCATTTATGCTTTAAAGGATGATAATATTGTAGCCCTAAGTGCAAAAGCATATCTGGCTGATAATACTAAGGTTTTAGATAATAAAGGCGAAAAGTATATTTATGTAGGTAAACACTTCTCCCCTAGTAAAAATTTGTCTTGGAATATTCTTATTATTGTTCCTGAAGATATTGTTCTAAAAGGTATTAAAGAATCATTTTATGAAGGTTTATTTATATCTGTTTTTATGCTTCTATTGTTTATTATTATTTTAAAAATATTTTTAAAAAGTATTTCTATTCCCATTGCTAAACTTACTAAAGATATAGAAAGATTAGTTAATTTGGATTTAAAACACACGCTTGAAAATACATCTAATATATATGAAATTAAAGTTGCACAAGATGCCTTAATAGCTTTAAAAATTGGACTAAACTCTTTTTCAAAATATGTTCCTAATAATTTGGTGAAGATTCTTGTAAAAAGTAAAAAAGAAATTAAAATAGGCGGGAGAGAAAAACAATTAGCAATTATGTTTACTGATATAGAAAATTTTACCACGATTAGTGAAGAAATATCTAATCAAGATTTAACCAAATATTTATCTCAATATTTCCAGCTAATGCAAGAAATAATTTCACGTAATGAAGGAACGATTGATAAGTATATAGGCGATGCAGTAATGGCTTTTTGGGGAGCACCTCTTGCTATTAAAAAACCTATGCATAAAGCTGTATTATCTGCTCTTGAAATACAAAAAGAATTGGAAATCTTTAATGAAAATTTATATCAAAATTTTGGTTTTTCTTTTAAAACCAGAATTGGGGTACATTTTGGAGCAACAATTGTTGGAAATATTGGATCAAATAAAAGAATGAATTATACTATTATTGGAGATAGCGTTAATGTAGCTGCTAGGCTTGAAAATATCAATAAGGTATACCATACTAAGATTATTGTTTCTTCTACCGTTTATGAAGAGATTAAGGATGACTTTTCTTGTCAGTACTTGGACAGTATAGAATTAAAAGGAAAAACAATTTTTACTAAAATATATGAAGTAAAATCCTTGAACACCAATAAAAGCTAAGTTAGAAAAACTTACTTAGTAACTTTTAAAATAGCTTCTATTTCTTTTATTGCTTCTTCATTTTTTAAAGAAAATTTGATTTCAATTCGTCTTGAAGCATTTTTATCTTCTACATCATTTTTATAAATCGGATCTAAAAAAGAGCGTCCACTTGAAATTACTAAATGTCTTAATTTGTCTTTTTTCTTAAAGTTTTGTGCAAAAATAAAATCCATTACAGCAAAGGCTCTTTTTTGTGAAAGATTTAAGTTGTATAAAAAGCTACCAACAGAGTTTGTATGTCCTTCAATAATGATTTTATCAATGTGTTTATTAATATCATCATTTTCCAAGATGGCATTAAAATAATTGTAAACCGCTTTTTTCAATGCTTTTTTAGCTTCTGGTTTCAACTGTGATTTCCCTTGTTCAAATAAAACATTGGAAGACAGAATAATTTTTCCACTTTGGGAATCAATTTTAATATCATTGCCTAAGGATCTTTTTAATAAAGAAATGACTTTAACTTTCATTCCTGTAAAGTTCTTGATTTTATTTTTAGTTATTGCTAAGTCTTGTGCCACAGCAGAAAACTTATCTTCTTTTTCTTGTATTCTTATTTTTAACAAACGAATTTCATCATCTAAAGAATCACTGTTTTGTTTAAATTTTTCTAAAAGAACTTTCTTTTCTAAGATTGTTTTTAACAGTTCTTGTAGATTTTTATTTTTTTCATCTATTACAATATAAGAAGAATTTAGACTCTCTAATAATAAATCATTCTTTTTAGAAATATTTTTTAGTTCTTTATCTTTATTTTCATTTGTGCTTAAGAGTTTTTTAATATTTTCATCTTGAGAAATGATTAGAATTTTATTTTTTAATAAATCTTGTTCTTTATTTTTTAATATACCATTGGTATTTGAAAGAACTTGGCTTTGGTCTTTAAACTCTTTATCTTTAAGGCTTAAATATATTTTTAGGTCTTCTTTTTCTTTTATTAAATCAAGTAAGCTTATTTCTTTGTTTTTTAAGAGTTTGTTTTTCTCTTCCAAGTTTTTTTTATTTTCTTTGAGCTTTTGTTTATTCAGTTTTAAGGCTGCATAGCTTTGTTTTAGCTCTTCTAAGGTTAAAGTAATTTTTTCATTTTTTTCATTGATTCGTTTTTTTGCTTGCATTAAAGCAGAACTTTCAGTGTTTAATGAATCTTGTAATAGTTCGGATTCTTTTTCCAAAAATGAATATTTAACAATAATTGCACCAATGAGTAAGATAAATACAAACAATAATCCTGCCATTAAATCTGCATAAGAAATCCAGAAGTTGGTATTATTATTGTTAGAGTTATTTCTTTTCATCACTTATACTTTTTGCAATTAATTGTTCACCCAAATTTTTTAAATCTCCTGATACCAATTCAAAAGAAGAAAGCACTGAGTATATTTCAGCTTTTAATGCTTTTGAATGTTTGTTTTGTTCTTCAATACTTGAAACCAAAGAAGAATTAGTACTTTGAATTGATTTTTCTAAGGCAGTTAAATTATTATGAATACTCGCTTCTGTTTTTGAAGAATCATCAAATAATTCTTCAAGACGCTTGTATTTATTTAACAAGAGTTCTTGCATATTTTGATGTTCTACATTTAGGTTTTTAATTTCTGCTAGTTTGCTTTTTGCAATTTCTTCTATTCTTGTTACATAAGAAGGAGAGATTAAATGCTGAATATTATTTAATAAAGTATCATTGTTTTTTTTGTTTTGAATAAGACTTAAAATTTCTATTTCTTCTTTATTCCAAACCTTATTTTCATATTGTAGTTCTAAGGTATATATAATAGCTTCAATCTTAGATAAACCTCTTTTTTCAAAAAATATCCACCAAAGAGATAAAAATATTCCGTAAATAGAAGCATAAAAAGCAGTACCAACACCTGCTAGGAGGGAAGAAATTTCTTTATCCAAGGCTTCTTGTGAAGAGGAAGTGAAATCAGGCATAGAAATAGCAATTGCAACAAAGGTTCCTAATATTCCAAGAGTAGGAAAGATGGATGCTGCAATTGATGAAAAATGATCATTTCTAATTTCTCGTAAATCATCATCGAAAAAATGTTCCAAAGAAGAGAGTGATTTTTTTTTGCCAGAAATAATAATTTCATTTTCTTTTATATACTCTTCAATTCCAGCTGTCTTTTTCTCAAAACTACTTTTGAATTTTTCAAGTGAATACCAAGCATTGTGTTGAATAAAAAAAATAAAAATTAATAAAATTAAAGCATTGGTTATAAGCGTGTGTGTTTCTACTTGTAAAGGGACATAACCTAAAAATGCTAAGAATAAAAAACTGTAAAGTATGAAAGGTATACTAAGTACTATTAAAAATCGCCCAAGATAAAAACTAAGGCTTTGTTTTGCATTGTTCATAAAAACTCCTTGCGCAAATATTCTAACTAATAATACATAAAACTCTTTTCATTTTTCTGTAATAATTGTTTTTTCATCTAAAATGTATTTAATTTATATTGGCTATAATTCTTTTTTTAAGGATTATAAATGATTATCTTAGACTTTGAAACAAATAGCAGTAATGAACACGATGTTATTGAAGTAGCAGCTGTTAAACTTGAACTAAGAGATAATAGCTATGAAGTTGTAGAACAGTTTCACAGATATTATCTTTCACGTTGGGATGTTAACCCTTATTCCTACGCCGTACACAAGTTGACACCTGAAAAAATATTAAAACACCGAGCAGATTCTTCTTACAGTTCCTATTTTAGTGAAGATGAAGATTTTGTCACTTTTTGTAAAAATACACAAGTACTAATAGCTCATAATATAAGTTTTGAGTTAAGGCATTTAAAAAACATTGTTTCATTTGAAAAACACTTTTGTACAATGAAAGAAAATAAGCATATAGTAAAAGCTTTAAATAAGAATGGTAAAATAAAGAATCCCAAACTTGATGAAACCTGCTTGCATTATGGAATAGAATTTGATCCCAACTCTTATCACAGTGCAACCTATGATGTAAGTAAGACCTATGAGATACTAAAACTTATGAAAATTATTATATAAAGAATATACATGCAAAACATAATAGAAATTTTAAAAAATAAAACCTCAATAGCTGAAACACATATAAACAATATTATTGCTTTATTAGAAGAAGGGTGTACTATTGCATTTATTGCAAGGTATAGAAAAGACAGTACTGGAAATACCAGTGATGAAGAGCTCTTAGTTTTTCAAGAGTTATATGAATATGTTCTTAAACTTGAAAAGAGAAAAGAAGAGATTCTTAAGATATTAAAAGAAAAAGGTGAGTTAAGTGCTAGTATAGTAAAAGCAATAGAGCAAGCAAATACGAAAACGCTCTTAGAAGATATATATGAACCCTTTAAAGGCTCTAAAAGTACTAGAGCAGACTTTGCCATTGATAATAAATTAGAAGGCTTAGCAAAGCTTATATTATGTATGAAGTACAGTAAAGAAGAAATACAAAATAAAGCAAAACTTTTTTTTAACAATAACATTCAAGATGTAGATACAGCTATAAACTGCGCTAAAGATATAATCGCTTTATATTATTCACAAGAGATAAGAACCAAAGAGGCTTTACGAAAGAATATAATAAATCATGCTTTGTTAAAAACAAAAAAAACAAAAACATTTAAAGAAGATGGTTTGTATAAACAACTCTCTAGTATTAATACTAAAGGATATTTATTAAAAGAACATCGTTTGTTAGCAATATTAAGAGCAGTAAATGAAAAAGAAATAAGCTTAAAAGTTGAGGTAGATGAACAGTACTTAATAGAAGGTATTAAAAAATTCCGTATACCTGCGTACTCTAAGTCTTCAAGTGAATATGTACTAGAAGCTTATACGGATTCTTTAAAACGCTTGTTATTACCAAGCTTAAAACGAGAGTACTTAAATGCTTTAAAAGATAAAGCAAGTAAACATGCAATAAATTTATTTGGTAAGAATCTTAATGAACTCTTATTAACACCTCCTTTAATGAAACAAGTTATTTTGGGAATGGACCCTGGTTTTATTAGTGGGTGTAAATTAGCACTTATTGATGAGAATGGGACCTATTTAGCGCATAAAGTTATTTATTTATTAAGTAAAAAACAAGAAGATGAAGCTAAAGAAACAGTGCTTGCCCTGGTTACAAAATATAAAATCACTTGTATAGCAATTGGAAATGGAACAGGCTCAAAAGAAACGGCTGCTTTTGTATCTGCTTTAATTAAAGAAAATAACTTAAGTCTTAAATATGCAGTAGTAAGTGAAATAGGTGCTTCTGTTTATTCTGCTTCTAAAATTGCACAAGAAGAGTATCCTTCTTTGGATGTAACAATAAGAGGTGCTATTTCAATTGCACAACGTTTAAGAGACCCTATGTCTGCTTTGGTAAAAATCGATCCTAAGTCTTTAGGAATTGGACAATACCAACATGATGTAAATCAAAATGAATTAAGCAAAAAATTAAATGATGTAACTTCTTCTTTGGTTAATAAAGTAGGGGTAGATTTAAATTCATCTTCGTATAAACTCTTATCTTTTATTTCTGGAATTTCTGAAAAGATGGCTAAAAACATTGTTGAGTATAGAACTTGTAATAAGTCTTTTTCAAATAAAGCACAATTATTAGAAGTAAAAGGTCTTGGAAATAAAATCTATGAACAATGTGTTGGATTTTTAAGAATAAAAGAAACAAAGAATTTTTTAGATAATTCTGGAATTCATCCTGAAAATTATGCTTTGGCAAAAGATATAAAAGAACACTATGAAATAAGTGAAATAAGTGAAATAAGTGCTGAGGTAAAAAGTACTTTATGTGCAAAATACAATTGTGGAATACAAAGTTTAAATGATGTAATAATGGAATTAGAAAAACCAGGCTTTGATATTAGAGATGAATTAGAAGAAATATCTTTTTGTGAAGAAATAAAAAGTTTTGATGAATTAAAAGAAAATGACTTAGTAAACGGTGTTGTACGTAATATTACTGATTTTGGTGCTTTTGTTGATATTGGTTTAAAGAATGATGCTCTTTTACATATATCACAAGTTTCAAGTAAACGGGTTTCTCATGTAATGGATCACTTATCAATTAATCAACAATTAAAAAATATTAAAATTTTGAGTATTGATAAAGAAAAACAAAAAATTTCTTTATCTTTGAAATAACAAGAATTTTCATTTAACGATACTTTTATAGTAAATAATATAAAATTAAATTACTTTAACTAGGAAAATATATGATAATAAAAAATATAAGCCAAGAAACAGCCTATGAAATTGGAACAGCATTAAATATTGATTGGAATGTAATTGATATTAATCAGTTCAGACGAGGCCTTGAAGTAGAGTTAGAACATGGAATTGTTGATAGTAATACTGATGTTACACACAATGATATGCTTTTAACGGGAAAAATAGCGCTGGCTCATTTAAATGAACTGGGAGATTATTATTCACGCTTAGAAATAATAGAAAATGTAAAACTAAATGTTTCAAATAAGACTGTGGGTGAAAATAAATTCAATTCTTCTTTGTATACAGGTTTATTAGTAGGAGCAGGATTAATGTTGTTTGGAAAGTATTTGAAAAATAAAAAGTCTTAAGACTTTTTATTTTTTTCTAAATGTTCTGTTTGCATCTCTTTTAGTTGTTTTCTTAGATTTACTAACCTTTTTTTCATAAGGGTTATTAGGTTTTTTTAAACCTTTTTTCTCACTTAAAGACAGACGTTTAAAGCGTGCTACTCTGTGCTCTCTTTCTGTTAATTCAAAACCTTCTAATTGCTCTTTTTGAGTATCTAGTTTTAAATCTTTTTGAATTTGAGCATATTGTTTATATTCTTTGACACTTAATAAAGAAATTTCACAACCTCTATTACCAGCTCGTCCTGTTCTTCCAATTCTGTGCGTAAAATCATCTGTTGTTTCAGGAAGAGAATAATTAACTACTATAGGCAGTTGTTCTATATCTATTCCACGTGCTGCAATATCAGTTGCTATTAAAACTCTGATTTCACCTGCTTTAAATTTCCTTAGTGCGCGCGCACGTGCGGGTTGTTTAATATCTCCATGTATACATAAAGAATTTAAACCGTCTAAATTTAAATGTTCAGTTAAGGTATCTGCCATCTTTTTTGTATTTACAAATACTAAAAGTTGTTGGTAGTTTTTAGAACCGATTAAATACGATAACATCTCTTTTTTTTGATCACTGTCAACACTGTAAGCTAAATGATCAATTAATGCAACGGTTTCTCTTCTGTTAGTAATTTCAACAACAGTAGGTGTTCGTAAAAATTGTTTCGCAAGTTGTTTTACATTTTGTGAAATCGTTGCTGAGAACATCATAATTTGTCTTTGAGGAGAAGCTAGTGCAAAAACTTCTTCTATTTCTTTTAGGAAACCAAGTTCTAGCATAGTATCTGCTTCATCAACAACAAGCATATTCACACTTCCTAAATTTAAACCATTATTCATAATATGATCTTTTAATCTTCCTGTTGTTGCTACGATTATATCCACACCTTTTTTTAGTTTTGTTTCTTGAATTTTATTAGAAACACCTCCAAAAATCTCTGCATAAGTAATATTCAGATGTCTTGAGTAATGAGAGATCGCTTTTGAAATTTGTTTTGCTAATTCTCTTGTTGGTACTAAAATTACACATCTAAGAACTTTTGGTTCATTATTTTGTGTGTTTTTTAGTTTTTCTAAAATAGGAAGAACAAAAGCAGCAGTTTTACCTGTACCACTTTTTGCAGCGCCTATTAAATCAGAACCTTTTAAAAGTACTGGAATTGTTTTTTTCTGTATTTCTGTTGGGCTTTCGTAGCCTTCTTCTTCTAATGCTTTTAAAATCTCATCACATAGTATTATTGAACCAAATGTTTTGATAGTTTTTCCTTTTAAACCAATATTATATTCTTGGTATTTTTTTGCATTATAGCATAAAGTTTAGTGCTGTGATTTATTATGATTATATTTTCAAAAGAAAGGCTATAATACCTTTTTAATTTAAGGAATAAATATTAGAACGATCAGAATATATATACTTAGTATTTTTATTATTATAAGCTTTAATGCTTGTATTGTTGGAGATGTTGTTGCTTTGCCTTTTAGAGTTACTGGGGCTGTTATAAATACTGTAGCTCCTGATATAGTAGGTGATAGTATAAGTGGAGTTGGAGAAACATTAGATACAATAATTCCTTTTTAGGAATTATTGTTCTTTTTTAACCCAGTTCATCGTTTAAATAATCATCAATAATTTGAACCAAAGCATCAAATTTTTTCTCACCATCTTTATTAAAAAGAACAATTTCTTCTCCATGATCGTCTTGAATAAAATGTTCGTTTTGTTTTGCTTTTAAATACAATTCTTGAATATCTTCAGGAGAATCATCTTTATTAAATAAAAACCAATTAACAGTGGTTTCTTCAAAACGTAATAATCCATATGTTTTTTCTTCATCAATATAATCTTGAATGGTTCCATTTTCAAACTTGGCACCTACAACTATATCATCTTCGTTCATTAACATTTCCATCTTTAACCTTTTCTTAGCACATTTTTCTTGCTATTTTTATCTTTGCAATAATAACTAATTTTTTGTTAAAAATCAGCTATAATCGATTTATAATAAAAAGAAGGTTTGATATTAAAAAATTTAAAAAAATACATGTAGAAATCACAAATATATGCAATTTAAAATGCAGCTTTTGTCCTCCTCCTACACTACCTAGTTTAAGCATGAAATTAGAAGAATTTGAAAAGATTAATGAAGATGCCAGAAAATACACCAAAGAACTTGCTTATCACGTTTTGGGGGATCCTTTAGTACTTAGTAATTTAAAACAATATTTAGATATCTCTTTTAAACATCAATTAAAAATTAATATCACAACCACAGCTATTAACATAAAAGAAAAAAACTATGAAGCGTTAATGCATGAAACATTAAAACAAGTAAATTTTTCAATAAATTCTTATAATGCTAATTCTCATAAAAAAACATTGGATGAATATTTGGATCCAATTTTTGACTTTATAAGATATGCTGTGCAGAATAAACAAAATCATTTTATAAATTTACGTATTTGGAATTTAGATGATACTCAAAGTGCAAGAGATTTTAATCAAAAAGTATTTGAAAAAGCCAATAAAATATTTGCCTGTGATATCTCTTTGGATGATATTTATTTAAATCGCCCTAAAAACATACGAATAGCTCCTAAGGTATTTTTTAATTTTGATGAATATTTTGATTGGCCTTCTTTAAAAAATGATTTTGTAAGTACAAAGGGTTTTTGTTATGGTTTAGATTCTCATTTTTCTATTTTAAGTTCTGGAATAGTAACGCCTTGTTGTTTAGACAAAGATGGTGTTATTAATTTAGGAAACGTAAAAAATGACTCTTTGGAAAATATTTTAGCTACTAGCAGAGTTAAAAATATGCAAAAAGGGTTTAGGGAAAAGATTGTAGTAGAAGAACTGTGTCAAAAATGCTCATATCGTACACGTTTTGATTAATACACAAATTTTAACTATATTTAAATATAATACAAAAAATTATTAAGGATATTTTTTGAACGAACTTTCTCTTATTTTTAGAAGTATTAATGACTTCTTTTCAAAACCCATGTTAAAAATAGCATTTATTCCTTTGTTTATTGTATTAATTTGTATGTATGTACTTTTTTTTATAGCTGCTGATTTTGGATTTTCTGCTTTAAGTGAGATAATGACACAAGCCCAAAATGGAGAAGATGTATTTATAAGTGATGATGCGCCTTTTTATTTTGTATGGATAAGCTCTGCAATCATTTTTTTATTTCAATATTCTATTACTTCTTGGATTGTGGGATTTTTATTTTATACTGTAGGTTCTTTATTTATATTAATGTTTTCAGTTTTTATAACCTTGATTATTGTAGGGTTTTTAACCCCTCTTATTTTAAAAATTTTACATAAAAAACATTATTCTCATCTTGAGTATTATGATCATGGTAATTTAAGTACTATACTTTTTGTTTTAATAAAAACAATATTTGTAATGCTTCTTTTATTTATTGTGTTTATTCCTTTATATTTCATACCCTTAATCAACCTTATTGCTTTTAATTTACCTTTTTATTATCTTTTTCATAAACTTATTAATTTTGATGTTTCTTCTTCAATGTTGAAAAAAGAAGAGTATGAAGCTATTAGTGCTACGTCCTCTGGTGCATTTAGAGCTAGAACCTTGTTTTTATATTTTGTCTCAATGATTCCTTTTATTACTTTGTTAAGTTCGGTTTTTTATATAATTTATATAGGAAATGCCTATTTCCTTGCTTTAGATGCCTTGCGAAAAAAAGAAAATTTAAATAATATGGCCAGTGCTTCTTTGGAAAACCAAGAGCGAAAAATTACGTATAATTAATTGTTTAATTAAGTAGTTGATATCCTGTACCTTGGATATTTTTTAATAAATCTTTAGGAAGTTTTTTTCTGAAATTTTTTATAAAAAGCCTTAGAGCATTTTGGGTCATGATTTGGTTTTCATCCCAAAGAATATCTTCAATTTCAAGATAGGTTATAATTCTGTTTTTCTGTAAAAGAAGTTTAAAAAAGACATTTTCTTTTTTTGTTAATAAATATTCTTCTTTTGGGCCCGTAACTAAAGATTTGCTTTCATCATATATCCATGAAGGAATAATATTAAAAACAGAGCTTCCTTCAAAACTTTTGATGAAACTTTCTAATGCAAGGCTTAATTTTTCTTCAGTAATTGGTTTTACTATATATTTAACCAAATGAAGCTCTGTTGCTTCAAGAAGATACTCTAGATCGGTAAAAGCAGATGTTATAATAACTCTTGTTTTACTGTCCCTTAATCGTATTTTTTTAATAAGTTCTATGCCTGTCATTTTTGGCATTTGAATATCTGTAATAATTAAATCTGGTTTTTTTTCTTCATAAAGTTTAAATGCCTCTTCCCCATTAGATGCTACATAAATATCTTTAAACATGCATTCAAGAATTTCATAAATATTATTCCTAATACCTACTTCATCTTCTACATACAATAATGTGAAACTTTTTAACTTATTAATTAATTGAGCTGTCATGAAAAACCTTCTGCAAACATTTATGGTATGATAACAAAAAAATGATTAACAGGCCAAAAATATGATGTTTATTACTGAAAAAAATATTTCTAAAGTCATTATTTATCTCTTTGTTTTTGTTATGAGTGCAATGATTTTTTTGATCTCTTATTTTTATGTAAAAAATACCAATAACGAATTTGATGTAGCGATGAAGAATTTTGTTGATTCTTATTATTTAGACCAAAAGGTTTTACTAAAAAAAGAGATTGATATTGTAATGGATGTAATTAATTATAATGCTTTAACTTCTGTTTTAAGCATAGAAGAAATTAAAGTACATACGATTGGTTTATTAAACAGTATTCGTTTTGAGAAAAAAAGAAGTAATTATATTTTTGTCTATGATATTTTGAACATGGAAGGTGGAGATAAATTTGCTAGGCTATTGGTTAATCCAAACAGGCCTGATTTAGTAGGAACTGTTTTATCTACAAATTTCAAAGATCATGATGGAAAAAAATTTAGAGAGGCATTTTTAAAAGATATTAGATTAAAAGGCGAATCCTATACTCAATATGCCTATACAAAAATAAGTTCAGGGAAAATTAATCAAAAATTATCTTATTTTAAATACTATGAACCTTGGAATTGGGTTATATCAGTGGGTGTTTATTTGGATGATATTGAAGCAGATATTGCAATTCAAAAAAAAGATTTGCATGAGAGAGTAAAAAAACAAATTATTCAAACAATATTGTTATTTTTGCTGTTTTTATCTATTGGTATTTTTATAACCATAATTGTAAGTGATAGAATTGATGAGTTTTTTAAAGAGTACAGAGAAAGTGTAAAAAATAAATCAAGTGCTTTAGAAGAGTTAAATGAAACCTTGGAAAAAAGAGTGGAGCATGAATTAGAAAAAAACAGAGAAAAAGAACAAGTATTAATAGAAAAATCACGCTTTATTTCAATGGGTGAAATGATTTCTAATATCGCGCATCAATGGAGACAACCTCTCTCAGAACTCTCTTCAATTTTAATGAGTATTAAGTTTAAACACACTATTCAAAAACTAGATGATGTGACAATGAATAAAAAAGCCAAAGAAGCAGAACTTATAATTGATTATATGTCTCATACTATTGATGATTTTAGAAACTTTTTTATGCCAAAAAAAGAGAAACAAGACTTTATTTTATTAAATGTTTTACATTCTGTTAGAACTATTATACAAAGTACTCTTAAAAACTATAATATTACGCTTATTATAGATATTGATGAGAAGATTACACTTTATACCTATTTGAATGAATTTGAGCAGGTTGTGCTTAATATCATTTCAAATGCGAAAGATGTTTTACTTGAGAATAATGTTTTGAAGCCTTATATTAAAATTACTGCCTTAAATGAAAATGAGTATGTTGTTTTATATATAGAAGATAATGGAGGCGGAGTTCATGTTGAACCTAAGGGGAAAATATTTGACCCTTATTTTACTACTAAAAAAGACAGCGAAGGTACGGGTATTGGTTTGTATATGAGTAAAATTATTGTTGATAAGAATATGAATGGACGTTTACGTGTTAAAAATACTAAAGAAGGTGCAAAATTTTCTATTCACATGCCAAAAGAGAGTAAAAAAGATTAGTTTAAAGGTCTTTTTTTTCTTTATCTTGTAGAAATTGTTCTTGTTTTTTCTTTGTTAAATAAGCCAGCATAAATACTACGGCAGAAACCAGTGCAAAACCTATTAATTCATTGTATAAATCATTCATAAAGAATTGTATCATAAGCTTTATTGTATTAACTTAGATTTTACCTTAATACGATTACTGTAAAACTAAGGCAAAAAAAAAGCGAGCATTTCTGCTCGCTTTTTAATATCTTAAGATATTTTATCCATACATTAAATTTGGTAACCACAGTGCAATTGCAGGGATATACGTAACTAGTATAAGTCCTACAAAAATTGTAAGTGTCCAAGGAAATGCTGCAACAATAACATCTTTAATACTCATACCTGTTAAACCAGACGTAACAAATAAGTTAAGTCCAACAGGAGGAGATACCATTCCTAATTCCATATTGATAGTAATTACAATACCAAAGTGAATAGGATCAATTCCAAGAGCAACGGCTACTGGAAGTAATAAAGGTACCATAATCATAATAATTGCAGATGGTTCCATGAATGAACCTGCAATAATTAATAGCACATTTACAAACAATAAGAACATATACTTATCAACATTTGCTTCAATTAATGTTTCAGTAATTCCTTGTGGAATATTTTCAATCGTTAAAAAGTGAGCAAATAACATTGCATTTGTAATAATAAACATAATCATTGCTGTTGTTTTTGCAGAATCTAAAGATACGTGATAAAATTCTTTAAAGCTAATATCTTTATAAACAAAAATAGAAATTACAAAAGCCCATACTGCTGCAACTGCTGCTGCTTCAGTAGGAGTAAAAATTCCTCCATAAATTCCACCAATAACAATAACAATGGTCATTAATCCCCAAGAAGCATCTTTCATTTTCTCAAGTCTGTATTTCCAAGGTTTTGGTTCGCTTCGTTTAAATCCTAAACGAACAGCTCCAATATATGTAACAACCATCATCATAATTCCAAGCATAATACCAGGAACTACACCTGCCATAAACAGTCTTCCAATAGATACTTCTGCTGTAACTCCATATACAATTAAAACAATTGAAGGTGGAATTAAAATTCCTAAAGAACCGGCAGTGGCAATTGTACCAACAGCATATTTTTTAGGATAACCCGCTTGCATAATAGCTCCAAACATAATAGAACCAATAGCTACAACAGTAGCAGGTGAGCTTCCTGAAACAGCTGCAAAAATAATA
>Ga0209395_1003412_pt1 | contig 19678 bp, 12 predicted proteins | sample GOMGulsemesocosm_3_FD_184635 | JGI IMG/M metagenome (GOLD analysis project Ga0209395, IMG submission 184635) | Methane-oxidizing microbial communities from mesocosms in the Gulf of Mexico - GOM9D Gulf of Mexico (SPAdes) (version 2) | ecosystem: Environmental > Aquatic > Marine > Cold seeps... | reverse complement strand
CCCGCTGTATGTGCCTAACAGCCTATTTACACAAATTGTAGTAGAAAACCCCTCACGTATGAGTAATCGTCGTATTAAAGAAAATTTTGGTCTGCGTTATGATGATATTACTCAGGTAGAAAAGATCATAAATGAAGTACGTGAAATGCTTGCTAAGCATAGTGATATTGATACTAAACAGACTTTGATTGTGAACTTTGATCTATTTAATAATTCATCATTAGATTTCTTTATTTATACATTTACCAAAACCACGGACTGGGTTCAGTTCCATCATATTAAGCAAGATGTATTACTTAAAGTAGCTGCTATTGTTGCAGGTAATGGTGCTGAGTTTGCTTTCCCTACTAGGCAGTTGCATATTGACGCAACTGCGTTGAAAGCAGTCATTTAAATTAAATATTTTTTTGAATCTCGTTGAACGTTATCAAGTTCATCTAATAGCTCTAACAGCTCTGGCTCTAATAGGTCAGGGCTAATCCCCTGTTTTAACTCTTGTTCTATCAGCCCGGCAATCTTTTTCAGTTTAGGCACTCCACTATAACTACAGCCACCGTGGAACTTATGTACTATTTGGGCAAAATGGACATTATCTATCTCGCTATTTATTGCTTTGTTTGCACTCTCTTTAATCTCTTCAAAGTCATCAATTAGCATGGTTAACATCTCTTTTGCTAAATCCTCTTTACCAGCGGATTGCTTAAGTGCTAATTGCCAATCAAATGAAAGTTTGCTGTTGTTTAATGGCGCAGGAAGGGCAAGTTGATTGCCTTCAGTGTTTTGTAATGTTTTTGCTTCAGGTGTCCACTTATTAATAATCTGTTGCAGTGCGAATTCATCAATCGGTTTTGCTAAACAATCATCCATTCCTTGCTGTAAGAATTGCTCTTTTTCACCGGGTAATACATGGGCTGTCACTGCAATAACAGGGGTTTCATGATTAACCTTGCCATCTTTTATCTGCAAGCAAGCACTGATGCCATCTAATATAGGCATCTGAATATCCATGAATATCAGGTCAAACTTTTGCAGTGTAGATTGATCAACGGCTATCTGACCGTTAACACAGGTTGTTACATGGTTAACCCTGTCGTTGAGCATCGCTTGAATTAATTTTAGGTTAGCAGGGTTATCATCAACGGCCATTACATTGATATCTTTACGAATTAATGTCGGTAAATTCTGTGGCAAAATAAGTTCTTGTTTATTTTCCTTATCTGCAACCAACACATTTGCTAGCTGTTTATGGTTAATAGGTTTACTTAAGCAGTAAGTTGCCCCCATTTTTTGGATCATATCAAAAATACTTGGATCACTGGAATTGATAAGTACCACAATGTTATTGGTAAAGTTTTTTGCTTTTTCAATGTGACTTAATAAGGGCTGTAGGTTGTCACACTGACTATGACCAATCACAATGGCGTCATATTGTTTATCAAGATTGCGCTGCAACTGTGGCTCTGTTTCTGACAGAGTTAGCGTTGTTTGCCACTGATTCAGCAACTGTGAACATGCACGCGCCGCAAATTCATTGCTTTCATATACTAATATCGATTGGCCTTTTAGTTGTTCGAGTGGCAGTCTCTCTAACGGGCTATGACTATTTTTCTCTATTTTTATGGTGAACCAGAATGTAGAGCCTTGGCCCGGTGATGAAACTAGGTCAATATTGCCTTGCATCTCTGTCACTAGTTTTTGGGTGATTACTAACCCCAAGCCTGTGCCACCATACTGTCTTGTTACACTGGTATCTGCTTGACCAAAAGCTTTAAATAGCTGATCTTGCTGTTTTTCGGAGATACCGATACCGGTATCGGAGATCATCATTTTAAGTGTGACATTATTATCAATATCACTCTCTTGCTCGATTCGCTGAATCTGTACTTCAATATTGCCCTCTTGGGTAAATTTAATCGCATTGCCGATGAGATTGGTTAGGATTTGTTGCAAGCGCATCGCATCACCAAGTACATCATGAGGCACTTCTGAGTCAACCATCATGCTCAATTCAAGTTTTTTCTCATGTGCACTTGGTGCAAGCAGGTGCATGGTTTCATCGATGCATTCACGCAGATCAAAAGGGATATGCTCGAGTGATAGCTTGCCCGCTTCTAATTTTGAAAAATCTAAAATATCATTGATTATATTTAATAAGTTACCGGCGGAGCGTTCAATCGTTTGTAGGTAATCAACCTGATTCACGGTCATTTGTGTTTTGAGTAGTTGTCTTGCAAAACCAATAACACCATTGAGTGGCGTACGTAATTCATGGCTCATATTAGCTAGGAATTCCGATTTTACAGAGGCTGCTTGCTGGGCATCTTTTCGGGTAATATCCAGTTCAATATTTTGCACTTCCATCAAGTCTAACGTTTCGCGTAACTCACTGGTTGCTTGGTCGATATTGTCTTGCATCTCCTCATGATGTTTAGACATCGCGAGGCCCATCTGGTTAATACCGTCTTGCAATGACTCAATCTCGCCTGAGTATTTGCCTAAAACACGAGAGTTTAATCGGCCAAGACTGATTTTCTCAACCACAGAAGCCATTTCGGAAATGGGGGCAGTAATGCGTTTTGCCTGACTGAATGCAAAAAATAGACTACCAATAATACCGATGACTACCACCAGAAGAGAGATAGCTGCATCGCGGAAAAGTAGTAAGTCTACTTGTGTACGATTGATCTCTAACGAGACATAACCCATTACTTTACGCGGTTGTTCAAAAGTAAGTTGAAACTCTAAAAAGTTAGATTCATCAATAATGGGCGTTTGAATAACAATGCTTTTTCCACGATGTATTACTTGTGTCAATTCTGGAATGCTTTGGCCCTGCTCAATCTTTAATAACTTGAGGTCACGGCGATAAGTACTATTTACAAACATATTATTTTGGTCATCAAAAACAGCAATATCTTTAATTATTTCACTATTTTGTTTATGGGTAGAACTCAGGATTCGCCTTAAAACGGTGCGAGTTTCATCCTGCATAACGTACTCACTAGTAATAGCGAGTGGTCCTGCAATATTAATTGCACGGTTAATTAGAAAGTCATTCGCTTGCATATAACGGTTAACCGTAAAATATGTGCCCAGTAACCCACCAATTAAGATAGTAGGTAAAATAGTGTAGATAATAACTTGTGCACGTAGGCCATATTTTGTCATAGGTGAATTTCTAATATTTAGTCGATGAAATGAATGCTTTTATTGTAAATTGTGTGACAATAGCACTATCAGTAAAGCTATGATGGCATAGCTTCTCTCACCTGTGAATATCTTATGGCTCAGTTCTTCAAAGCATCACCCAAAAATAGTATAAAAAACCGTATCTTGAAAAATGTATTGGTGGAAAAGTTGGATCATCAAGGGCGAGGTATCGCTTTTTTTCAGAATAAACCGTTATTTATAGAAGGTGCTCTTAATGGTGAAGTGTTTGATGTACAAGTCACCGAAAGCAAAAAACGTTATAGCAAAGCGACGATTAAAAATATCAGTCAAGCAAGCGAGTTTCGTATACAACCTACCTGCATTCATTATGAGCAGTGTGGGGGATGCCATTTGCAACATACCGGTCAAGATCAACAGATAAGCATTAAAGCTGCTGGTTTAATGGATCTGTTTACACGTTTTGCAAAACAAGGGGCAAAAAAACTTGAGCCAGTAATTAAAGGTGATGCCTGGGGCTACCGCCGTAGTGCACGTTTTGGTGTGCAGTTTAATAGAAAAACTAAAAATGTAGAGATGGGTTTTCGACGTGCATTAAGCAATGATTTGATTGATCAAAAACTTTGCCCTGTACTAAAATCGCCCCTTGAAACGTTAATTGTGCCTACTAAAGCGCTTTTAAATACGCTTGCTAGTAAAGCTGATTTGGGCCATATAGAGATGATATGGTCAGATCAAGGGGCGGTGATTTTATTGCGCCATTTAAAGCCACTACCTCAAGCTGACTTGCAAATAATTATGCAGTTCTCAGAACAACACAAAGTAAACTTTTTCAGTCAGCCCTCTAAAAAAGAGCTGCACTGTATCAGTGGAAAAAGTGAGTTAAGTTACCAGTTACCTGAGTGGCAATGTGAGCTTAATTTTAGTGCGACAGACTTCCTACAGGTAAATGAAGCGGTTAACCAAAAAATGGTTAAACAAGCATTAACTTGGTTAAACTTAACCAAGCAGGATAAGGTATTAGATCTATTTTGTGGTTTAGGTAATTTTACACTACCCATTGCTAAGCAGGTTGAATCTGTTGTTGGTGTGGAAGGTGTTCAAAAAATGGTTGATCGCGCAACTCAAAATGCACTATTAAATAAGATAACAAATGCCACATTTTTTCAAGCTGATTTAAGTGCTGAACATTTAGCTAAACAATCTTGGGCTGAAGGGGATTTTAATAAAGTATTACTTGATCCTGCCCGCGCAGGCGCGCTTGAATCCATTCCTTTTATCATTTCGCTTAGACCTTCACATATTGTGTATGTTTCATGTGACCCCGTTACCCTTGCTCGAGATAGTCAACTACTATTGGAAAAAGGTTATAAACTAGATAAATTAGGTTTAATCGATATGTTCCCACAAACGGGACATATGGAGTCGATGGCCCTGTTTACTCGCTAAGATTCGCTTGGCTACTAACTTATTGTTTTTAAAGTTTCTATTTTTGGAGTTTTTTGATGGTTTCAGTTCGTGATACACATTTTTTTCAAACTGCACAGAAAGACCCTAGCAAGTGGGTGACCACGTTAGGTTTGAGTAATAGCGATCAAAAAAGTCTATTAGACAACTATGAAAAAATAATTACCCTATGCGCACAACCGGAGCAGTTACCTTTATTGGGGCTAGGTACTGAGATGGTTGAGATCCTTGTTACCCTTAACATGGATATGGATACCCTGAATGCAGCACTTATTTTCCCGCTACTAGATCATAAAATTGTAAGCCAAGAGCAAGTTGATGAGATGTGGCCTAAACGCATCGCAAAATTGGTGAAAGGTGCGATGGACATGGAAGGTATCCGTGCTTTGCAAAATCAAGGGTCAACAAAAATTGCCGCTTCGCAGGTTGATAACCTGCGTCATATGTTATTAGCGATGGTTGAAGATGTGCGCGCAGTAGTGATTAAACTTGCAGAGCGTATCTGTTATCTGCGTCAGGTAAAAGTTGCCGACGAAGAGACCAAGGTCTTAGTGGCACGTGAAATATCTTCTATTTATGCACCGCTGGCTAACCGTTTAGGCATTGGCCAATTAAAATGGGAGTTAGAAGACTTATCATTCCGTTATCTGCAACCTGAAATCTATAAAAAATTAGCAAAACAACTTTCTGAAAAACGTATTGATCGTGAAAATTATATTCAAGATTTCGTCAGTAAAGTAGAAAACTCATTAACTGAAATGAATGTGACGGGTAGCGCTTATGGACGACCTAAGCATATCTATAGTATTTATCATAAAATGCAGAAAAAAGAGCTCCAATTTGAACAGCTCTTTGACGTGCGTGCAGTGCGTGTGGTGGTTGAAAAACTACAGGACTGTTATGCTGCTTTAGGTGCTATTCATACTATGTGGCATCATATTCCTAGTGAGTTTGATGACTATATAGCGAATCCAAAGGCTAATGGTTACCAGTCTATTCATACCATTGTATTGGGCGATGAAGGCAAAGCGGTTGAGGTCCAGATTCGTACTCAGCAGATGCACGATGATGCAGAGTTAGGAGTTGCGGCTCATTGGAAATACAAAGAGGGCAGTGCAGGTGGGAAATCTGCCGGTAGTTATGAAGAGAAAATTGCTTGGTTACGTAAATTGCTCGCTTGGCAAGAAGACTTAGCCGACAGTGAAAACTTAGTTGATGAGCTACGCAGTCAAGTATTTGATGATAGGGTCTATGTGTTCACACCAAAAGGTGAAGTGGTTGACCTGCCTGTAGGCTCAACACCACTTGATTTTGCTTATTATATCCATAGCCAAGTTGGGCATCGTTGTATTGGCGCTAAAATTGCAGATCATATTGTGCCGTTCACCTATCAACTTAAAACGGGCGATCAAGTTGAAATATTGACACAAAAAGAGCCTAACCCAAGCCGAGATTGGTTAAACCCAAGTCTTGGTTATATTAATGCGCCTCGTGCGCGTCATAAGGTGGCCACTTGGTTTAGAAAGCAAGACAGAGACAAAAATATTCACGCAGGACGGGAACTACTTGAAGTTGAACTGCATAAAATAAAACTTAAGCTAAGTGATGTTTCACCTGCAATAAAACGTTTTAATGTACATAGCGATGATGATATTTTTGCGGGTATAGGTAATGGTGACTTGCGTTTAAACCAGTTGGTGCATTTTTTAGATGATCACCACCATCAGAAAACATTAGAGCAACAAGATTTAGCTGCCCTTGAAGCGTTAGAAAAACGTAAGCAAAGTTTTACCCCTAAATCTGCCGGTAAGAATATTATTATTGATGGTGTTGGTAATTTGATGCACAGTGTTGCACGTTGCTGCCAGCCTATTCCTGGTGAAGCGATTGAAGGGTATATCACACAAGGGCGTGGTATATCGGTACACCGTAAGCAGTGTGAGCAACTAGCTGATCTACGCGATGCGCATCCTGAGCGCATTATTGAAGCAAGTTGGGGCGAGTCTCACTCGTCCGGTTATTCATTAACATTACGTCTAGAGGCGTTAGATAGAAGTGGCTTATTAAAAGATATCACCACCATGCTATCCAATGAAAAAGTGAATGTATTAGGGGTTAATAGTATGTCTAATATTAAGAATCAGTCTGCGATTATTGATATGAACTTAGAGGTATATAACAGTGAAGATATTAATAAATTGGTTACGAAGCTAACTCAATTAAAAGATGTTTCAGGGGTGAGACGTTTATAGAGTGAAGATAAAGTGTTAGTCCTAAATTGTACGTAACCTAGGACTAACACGATTAACTAATATTACAGCTTTGTGCCTTTATTATTCACCACGACACAATCCCCCCCTGCTGCAATTAATGCTTGGCAAGTTTGTATCGCATCAGCTTTTTGGTTGAACTCCCCCACTTTTAAACGAAAGTATTGTTTCCCACTAATCTCAACCTGTTGATAACGAGCAGGTAAACCATTTAATAACTCTGGATGTAGTTGTTGTTCTGATAGCCAAGATGTTTTTAACTTACCTAGACTGTATAACGAAGACAGTTGCAGCATAAAGAAAGGGCGTGCTTCACGCTGTTTACGTTTATCTTCACGTGCTTTTAGTTTATTGGCTTCAACTAATTCGTTCTGCTCTTCAATAAGTGCATTTAACTCACTTTCAAGTGCAACTAATCGATTAACTTCTGGGCGTGCTTCTTCCCATGTTTGTAGTTGCTGTTCAAGTATAACTTGCTGTTGCTTGAGCGTATCAATTTCCACTTGTTGGTTGGTGATTTTTTGCATCTCCGCTGAGGGCCCTGAGATACTAGAGCAACCACTTAATACGATTAAAAGAGGTAAAGTGATCATCGCTTTTGATTTTATCTTCATAATATTCCTTTGTTAACTTATTGAACTTATATATTCATGCTAAATGCAATCAAAGCACACTAGCCGTTAGGTGAATAAAAATAACCTAGTGATTATATTGCAGTTTTTATATTTAAGTTAATTTATTCATCTGTGGGAGTCTAGAAGTGGGCGCTAAGGAGCATGAACAATATCAATTTCTAAATCAACGATATAGCTATTGCTTGTGGTTAAGGGAACGGTAACATTTAAAATACCACCAATTTTCATATCAATTTTACCTGTTGCACCACTGTCGATTACCGTTGTGTTGTTGGCATTTAGTATTTTAGTTTCAACGCCGTTAGTCACTTCTCCTGTAGGGGTAAAAGTAAATAAATTACCTGCATAGGTAAACTTGTAGGGGGTAATGCGCACTAACGTATTTTTAGCGGTAGCTATTTTATATTGGCCTGGCGAGCCCGTCTTTGCGGGGCAAGTATTATTAAAGTCACTGCTAAATAAGCCTGTATTGTAATCCATTTCGCATCGTCCTGTTATAGGGACTACCTCCCCAAAGCGTAACTCTTGTAAAATTGCAGTGCCTTGTACAGCGGCAAGTGCCTCGTTGTTTAGTGGCATGTAAATTAGAGTGCTAATGAAAAGTAGTTTTGTGAGATTATGCATTAAAAGTTTCATAAGGGCGTTATCCATGTTTGCTGCTGGATTTTAGTTGGTAAAACTGAAATTGCCTGCTGCGCGTCATTTTTTGATGCGTAACTTCCATAGCTTAGCACCTTGAGGGTACGGCCATTTACAACCTTATCCTTGATATGAATATTAACAATATTTAGATTATGGAGAATAATGAAATCGTCAAGTGTACTTTTTTGTGCCGCGGCTAATAATTGAATGGTGTAAATTAAGCTGTTTTTCTGCTCTGTTATATTACTGTCGTTACGTGGTGTATCAACAGTTTTAATCAGTGATGATTTGATGTTGTGTTGCTGTGCTAATTGTTGTTGATAGTCAACAGCTACACTTCGAACGTTAAAGTAACCGCAATCAATAATATAAAATGTAGCCGGTTTTGAAACAGAGCAAGCGGCTGCGATAGTTTCATTGCTTTGTAACCATCTTCCTGCGTTAACCGATGTACTAAATGCACCAACTTGTAACGTATAATATTGTCTGGGTTGAACATTATTATTGTTAGCGATTTGTTGGGGTAATGGTTGTTGTGGCTGCGCTTGTGTCGCTAAATTTTCAACTTGATTACTTACCTCGCTGAAGTTTCCAGCTGCTTCCGCGCGTAACGCTTCATCACTCGCGATGGATGAAGGTTGCTGAATTACTGCAAGGTTTATTGCTAAGCTATTAGGCCCTTCTGCGTGTAGCGCTACATCACTTGCTATGGGGGAGGGGGGGCGAACCATTACTGGATTTGTTGCTACACCACTACGTGATTCTGAAATCATCGCTTCATTGCTTGATGAGTCAGACACTGGCGAGTCCAATGGTTGGGTGGAGTCTGTTTTATAGTTAGGCGCAGAAGTTAGTGCTTTGGGGCTACTACCGCCGTTGATGCCAACACGTGGCTCCCAAGGGTTGACGTATATGTTAGTTGATTCTATATCGTCACCAAAGTAAAACGCCTCCCCATTTTCTTCATTTAAAATAACTGTGGTAGCTTCTTGAGTAGTACTCGTTGAAGCGGAAGGCAGAAGTGATATAACTGGCATTTCATAATCACCACCCTGTGCAGGGGTGACAAAATTAACAATGCCTTGTTTTGATTTAAAGTTTAAACGTTTTAAGTCTTTGTCTGAGATTTGTAAACTATAATGACCGGTATTCAGTGCTGGTGTTTCATAAAATCCGTCAATATCAATCAGTAATTCCGTTTGCTCATCAGTATTTTGGTTAATTAATATCATTGTTCCTGTGGTTAATACTTGCTGCCCATTAGTTCCCTCTATCTCCACAAAACCAATAATATTAGTCTTGATGGTAAATGGGAGTTCAATATTCACACGACTTCCTGGATGAGTGTAAATAGTGTAAGTAGGTTGTTTTGTTGCAACGTCAATTTCAGGATTAGCACTGAAAGTGACTGGGTTATATACTGGGACACCTGAAAGTGTAACTTGACCTGATTTATTCGTTACACGATTTCGCCATGAGGGGAGCGGTGAAAAACCAACATTCTCTAATAGCCAGTCTCCTTCATCGCGCCTGTTATTATCATTACGATCGAGATAACTCGTTACATTTAAATGACCTGCATTTGCAGTACTGACACTATTCATAAGAAACTCATCATTATGCGCATCATAATCAAAGAAGAAGTTAACACCAAGGCCAGCTAACCACTCATTTTCAGAGTTCATATCAAGATTGCTAAATAACCTGAGTTTTTCTAACGTTATGCTGTAGGTGTAACCAACGTTCCATTTATCCTCTTTTCGAAATTCGGATTCTGGTAGATAATTTGCATTAAGGTTATGGAAGCTATTTTGTGAAGCTCGTAAAGACGCACCTAAACTGATACTTGCTAGGTATGAGGTAGGTTGTATGAAATAATTTGCTGTTGTTCTTAAACGAACATCAGAGATATTTGAAGTAACAGTAAAGTTGCCGGTTAGGATATTGTCCTTAAAAACTATATTATCGAGGTTATTTACTCTGTAATTCAAGCTTTCACTAAAGTGAAGGCTTGAAAAACGCCATGATAAGCTGGAATTTAACAGTAAACTATCTCCGCTGTCCTCACCGCCAGTATAAGTTATACCTGTTCGGTGACCCACTCCCCGTTTAAATGGCAGTATGCCACTGGTTGAAAATGAGGCTTGGTAGTTGTAGGGAGCTAGTGTATTCGATACCAGAGAAAAGTCTCGTTGCTCTTGTAAGACAACGTTGTAATTTTGCCCTGAGGGAAACTGGCCGATGCCTTGTGCAGTTAAACGGTGGCCTCTATCTTGCTGTTGAACGTACTCTATATCAAGCAGTAAATTATTAAGAGCTGATTGAATATGGGTGCCCATATATGCTCTCGACTCTTGAGGGGTGGTAATAATTGTTTTGCTAGCAACATGCTGGTAGAAGTAACCCATATGGGTATTGTCGAAGGGGGAGTAATCAACTGCGAAACCATAGTCCTCTTTTGCATCGCTAATCACCCGGTCAACATCCCCACTTATTAATGTTTTATTGGCATTAAGCATATAACCAGTATAGGAAAATTCCCCCTTTGGTAGCCAGTTGCTACCAATATTAATGTTAACTCTGCGTACCTCCTCTTCGCCAAATGGGCCAAAAAGCCTTACTTCAAAGTGGTTGTTACCATAGTCTGTTGTTACATTTTGAAATACATAATGACCATTATCAGGCACTCTTTGGGTTTCAATTAAAAAACCGTTGTAATGAAGCTCTACTTCCCAACCTGGTGTAGCATTACCTTCAATGTTTTGTGTTCCAAAACTGTTGCTGACACCGTCTGGTTTACGAGAAAACTTAAAACCTAACCCTGAGGCACTATGGCTATAGAGAGTGTTACCGCCAGAGTAGATATCCCCAAAACTGTATTCATTAAGCCCGCCCCATAAAGGAGTATCTGGAGAAGACTGGTGACGGGTAAACTCAACGCGTGAGGTTATTTCGTCATCAATTAAACTCTTGTGTAGTGATATATTCGTACTGTGATAAAGCACGTCTGAATATGATTGCAGGCTAAATGCTCCGCTAAAACCACTTTCAGAGTGTTGACCTAGACTAAGTGCTATATCTGCACTGGGTGGCGTTAGCAGTTGGTAGGTATCTGCTACATAGAGTATTTTTTTTGATTCTTGTTCTTCACTTTTCTTTAGTTGATCTGCGCGTAGCCAGCTTTTTTCAATAGGAAATAACTCATCGAGTGACTTTATTACAACATTTAAACGAGTGAGTTGAATGTTAATGGAGGCTTTTAATAGCGAGGCTAATATCTGGTGAGAGAGGTAAAGCTCAAAATTATCCTTTGCCCAATAATACTGCCCATCGGGTAAGGGGGTAGAGGTAATGCCCTTGCTAAGCTCAATTACTATGGTATTGCCTTCCGTTGTATAGAGTAACGTATTGTCGGCTAAGTTAACCTCAACACCTGATCCTAATGCACTGATAAATAAACTAACGGGCAGCAGGACTTGATCTTCAGATTGATAGGCTTCGATAGATTCTAATAATCGTTTTTGTTGTAGAGTTACATTTAAAAGCAGGAAGTCACTATCTTCTAATTCAACTTGAGAGAACTCTGTTGCCATTGCTACAGGGCGTACGATGATGCTAATTAAGATGATTAATATGCTGAGTTGGTAACAGTTTTTAAGTATATCAAAGAGTATGTTGCGTACCATGCTTCCTGCTCCTTGGCGGATAATAACTCATCACAAAAAATGGTACCGTTTAATTCCCTAAACGGCATGTTAAAATTATTTAATATTAAAGGTTAATGATGCTTCTTGATCGCCACCCGATTGTGCTATTTCAGCAAACTCAATAAGCAATGAACCTTTAGGTTGCTTGGTTAAGTTGATCTGGAATTGCTGTTTTTCTATTGGTAGGTACATCGCTAATCCATTATAACTTCCTATGATCTTTCCTGTATTAGAGTCGGTAACCGTTACATTACCATGCAGGGAACGGTTGCCTGTTCTATTCATGGTAAATGATAGTTGCTTATTATTGTTTACCTTGGGCATTGATATTTCTACAGTCGCATGAAGCTTACCTATACGTGCAATTACTGGGATATTGTAGTTAATTTGCGCTGCTACCGTGTTTCCTGTGGTTGATTCTGTCTTGTTATCGATACGGCACGATAGCTTTAAGTAGCTAATATACTCACCCTTTTTTTGATTCTTTTTACGCTTAAGTGACAAGCGTACGGTTTGACTAGCGCGTGGTTTTATTGTCACCCTTTTAGGCGAGTAGCGAAGAACAGCATCTGCACTGTTAAAAATCTCTTTGCTCGTTGCGACGGGTTTGGTATCACCATCTAATTGTACTTGTTGATGACTAAAGCCAATATTGCAACGATTCGCGACTTTATCATCATTCATTACTAGCAGTGAGCTATTACGATTTTTATCATCAAGTGATATTCGGTACTGAGAGAAAGATATGCCTGCTTTTGCTTCGGTCATAAATGTACTCATGACAACTATCAATATCAGGGCTAGGAAGTGTATTTTGTTATCAAACTTTAGTGTTAAAACGAGAGTTTTACAGTTGAAGAGCATGATGTTCCTTAGGTCTCATAAAATATGCGAGTGCAAGTCGATTATGAATAAGTCTAAACTAAAAAGCCTTGTGTTATTCAAGGCTTTTTATGTTTTCTGATGTTGTTCTAAATTTTTAATAAACAACGTTAATATCAAAACTTGCTGGGAGAGTAGTACCCGAAGTAAGAGCGGTTATACCTACATCTATTTGACCTCCAACCAGTAGGCCAATATTACCACTGGTATCCGATGTTATAGTTTGTTGAGCATCAGCCACCAGCGCTATACCACCCGTATTTGCACTTATGAGATTATCAGCAACACCTTGAGGCGCGAAAGTAAATTCTCCGCCTGTAGCACCTCCTGTCACCAAGGTAATTTTAACTGGGGTAGAATTGCCTCCCGAAATTAGGTAATGACCTAAATTACTGGTTGTAGAAGCTGTGTCTGCACAGCCCGCCCCCGTTACCGCTTTTGGAATGGCAAGCGCAGGAAGTAAAGCGAAGTTACCGTCACCCCCTACCCAATCATCAGTATTAGCAACAAGAGTTGGAAACGCACAGGTGCCAAATGCAGCTAAGTTTAATTGAGTTCCAAAAAACAGAGGTTGTATCTCTGTAATCGTCACTGGTGCAATAGTGTCAATACTAAATGTAAAGGTATCAGCCTGAACCTGAACTGCAGTGGCAGTAATACCTGAGATAAGTGCAGCACTAACTGCAGATCTCTTTAATACTGATAATGTTTTGTTAAGCTTCATAGTCACTCCTTTTTAATGAAAATCGTTATCACAAGATACGTTATTAATGCATTCCTGAAAGGGTGATCTTCCCTTGGTAATTAATAGTCATCGTTATGCTAAATATGTTGTCGACTTTGATAATAATAACTTTAGTAAAAAAGAGAAAAATAACAAAATAATTTGTTGTGTTTGGCTTGTTATTTGCAATAAAAACTATGCATACATTTTTATGTATAGTTGCCTTTTTACTTGTTATGGCTCATTTTTTGCATGGTATTTATGGCCGCAATACGTCAATTATTTGGAGTAACATAAAATGAAAATAGCATTAGTACTTTGGACTGCATTACTGTTATCTGCTTGCAGCACTGGATATGATCCAGATGTTGGGGAGTATTTTATCTCTGGCACTGATGAATTAAACCCTAATGATCTGCCACCTAAAAATGAACTGAACATACTGGCTAAAAAGTTGGTTGCGGAGATGTTGTCAAATAATAAATTTGTTAGTAAACAAAATGCGATAGCGGTTACCTCTATTGTAGATTTAAATAGCCTGAGTAAAACCAATCAACTAGGGCATCAGATATCAGAAGGGGTTGTTCATTATCTTCATAGCAGTGGTTATCGAGTAGTAGATTTTAAATTAACAGGGTCAATTAAAGTAACACCTGAAGGGGACTTTATTCATAGCCGTGATTGGAAGCAGCTCAATGGAAAATACCCTATTGATTATTTAGTGAGTGGAACTCTTGACGAGTTTGAAGATGGGATCTATTTAAGTATGCGCATGGTAGGCGTCCAGACACGAGTAGTGGTAGGCAGTAGCCAAGCCTTTATTAATACACCGAAGTTATTAGCTAATGCAAATCCAGAGTTAGCCAATCTCGAAAATCAGCGTGTAGAACTAGAAATTAAACATGCACAATTTGATAGTGAAGTAGAAAGTATGATAGATCAAAAAGTTGCAGATGCTGTTAGTAATAAGTCTAATCAACGAGTAATTGAGAATACTAGCGTTAATAACGATGATGCTAACAAGCAAAGAGTTTATACATCAGGCGGTTACTTAGTAAGAGAAGAGCCTCAAGTTGGTGATGAATAGTTATTTACTTTAAGCGCTAACAAAAAGGATGTATGTAAGCCATTTTCTCAATTGCATCATTATTACCTTGAGGCTAATAAGCGTATATGCTCTTAGGGTAATTGTGCTCACCTTCAAATATTGACTATCCCAAAATAGAATAAGACGATAAAAAAAATGAAACATGATACTTTGTTGAGTATGTTGATTTTATTGATTTTATTTATTTATAACTAGCAAGGCTTAAATGGTCACTCATAAGAATTCTCCTTTAATGTTAGCGCTAGCGGATGTTGAAACGCTGATTGTAGAGAACCCCCTGCAAGCTGAGCCTAAGGCACTGCGAATATTTTCACGAGCACAACAGCTATCTGATGCTCAAGCACAATTGGTTTCTACTATGCAACTTGCGCGTATTGCGTGGCACCTTAATCAATATGAGAAAGGAGTTAAGTTATGTGAGCGTGTTAAGCAACTACTTTTACCTGAGTTTGAGAGTCAATACCTTTCTGAGTTATACCATATCTATGCTCTGCAGTATTGGGGACTTGAGCGTTTCCGCTCTGCTCACCACTTTTGGAATTTGGCGATGGAAAAGTCGCTTGTCCATAACCAACTTAACTTACAAATAGAGTCGTTGATAGGGGTTGGTAATGTCTGGAGAGTGAATAAAAATCTAGACCTTTCATACTCTGCACTCTCATTGGCAATGACATTAGCAGAACAATACGAGCTTAATATTCTGGCGGGAAAGAGTGCTATCTTGCTTAGTTGGGTGCTCAACTCATTAAAGCAACATGCATTAATGCTTGAGGTATTAGGCAAAGCGGAATTTTTTTTACAGGAACACCCCGATTTAACTTGGCATGCTGAAATAAAAGATGCCAAAAGCGTTGCACTTGCGAATCTAGGACGCTTTTCTGAAGCTGAATTGATCACAAAAGAGATGGACCAAGTTACCATTGAAACAAGGGGGCGTTTGGTTGAAGTGCATGCTCCTATAAGTAAAGCAATGGTTGCTGTGCAGTTAAAAAAGTTTGATTTAGCAAGAAAATATTTAGATGAAGCTGAACATGTTGCGCTTCGCTTTAATCAGATTGAGCTACTTTCTGAATTATATTGGTTACGCTTTGAGCTTGAAAGTGAACAGGAAATTGCTCCTGCTATGCTCTTTTATTACAAAAAATACCGTCAGTATTCTGTCGCATTATTACGTAGCCGTAGTATTGCTTTAGGAAAAGATAGGTGTGATTTAAGCGTTGATATATTGAACTATAAAGCTGAATTATTAATTGGACGGTTAGAAGCTGGGGCGTTTAATGTCAATGAGGGAGGATTTCCTGCCTTTAGAGAAGCTTCTATCTGGTTATATGCCTGCCAAAGAGCGCAATTAGAAAAAAATAAAGTGGTCTTTATATTAGAGTTTAAGAGTGAAAAAGAGTTGATTGCTATTTTACCTATTGTGCATGCGTTATGTCAGCCACAAGAGTTAATAACGCGTTTCAAAAAAAATCGTCTGGCATTACTCGTTCAGTTACAAAAAGAGCAGAAAGATAAGATGCTTGATTCATTGCAAACAATGCTAGCTGCGTACCCATGGTGGAGAATTACCCCAAAAAGTTCTGAGCCGTCAGTTAAGCTCTTTTCTGTCTGCGAGTTTTTAGACAATAAAGATAGCTATTTAGATAAAATTGAGGGCTATGAGTAATATGCAACTATTACAACAGGCGAGAAAAAAACTAAAGAACAATAAAGCAAATGATGCATTAGTGTTGTGTACCAAATTTGTTGAAGAAGTGGCTTTACGTGACCGAGAAAAGTTACATGGTGAGTTACTGCTTTCTGAAATATTTATTGAATTAGGTCATACCAGTGAGAGTCTCGCTTCACTTGAACGTGCTGTCTCTTTATTCTCTATAAACACCATTCCCGACGATAAATTGCAAGTATTATCCACGCTTGGCTATCGTAATAATGACCTTGGTTTGTATCAAGTTGCTGCGGAAAAGTGGCTTAAAGTTGGGGAATTTAGTGCTGAAGCAGGACGAGTAGACTTTTTTATTCAAGCTTTATTAGGTATCGGTTCAATGCTTGAAATTGTTGGTGAGCATGCAGCTGCACTTAACTTCTTTAATCAAGCAGAAACACTCTCTAAAAAATCTAACTCTGCAATGACCTATGCGCGCTTACATTTCCACATTGTTGCCTGTTATATCTCACTTAATAAATATGATAAAGCACAGAGGTACTTAAGCCTCTGTCGTGATAATGATGCGCTTGAAATAGTGTTTGAATTTGAAGCGTTAATCCACCTTTACCAAGCTAAAATTTATCGTCAAACAGGGCAAGTTAAAAAAGCGTTGGTGGAAATATTACAAGGGCAAGAGATAGCCAGAAAAGGCTTGGAAACTTGGACTCTTAGCATGATTAAACTTGAGTTTGGAAAATGCCTTATAGCCAATAAACAAGCGTCGGAAGCAACGGCATTGCTATCTGAGGTATACCTTAAAATTAATGGATTAGGGTTAGATTTTGTTGAGAAAAAACTTAATGAAGCGCTGAGTGATGCTTATGCGCAACTCGACTCTTTTGATGAAGCCCTTAAACATGAAAAAGTAGCGCATGAGATTGAGCTAAGTCTCATGGCTAAGATCCCCGTTGGAAAATTGGAGTGTGAATACTTTGCAAAACTTGCTAAGCAACAACGTTTATTGTTGATTCAGCATACTCAGCTAGAAAATAAAGCATTAAAAGATCGCGTTGAAGATCAGCATGATATTGTGGAACGTTTACAGCAAGATGTATTCACTGATCCTTTAACTAACGTTTATAATCGTCGTTGGTTAGATGATGAACTAAAAAACAGAAAAGAGAGTTATGCGCTTCTTATGGTCGATGCTGATCATTTTAAAACGGTTAACGATGACTTTTCTCATCTAGTTGGTGATCATGCTCTGAAACGATTAGCGAGTGTTTTATCTTCAGAAGTGCGCCCGATTGATAGTGTTGTCCGCTTTGGTGGAGAAGAGTTCGTTATTATACTGTCTGAGACTAATCAGTCACAGGTAGCAGGACTTGCAGAGCGGATTCGCCATGCTGTTGAAGTATCACACTGGTCTGATCTTCTACCTGGACGCCCGTTAACAATTAGCCTTGGCGGTGCGGTGAAGTGTAGTGTGGAGTCAACTGATAAACTATTAAAACGTGCTGATATGGCACTATATAAAGCGAAAGCGAAGGGCAGGAACTGTTATGTATTTAATGAGGAGTAACGGTAGCGACTCCTCATTATGACTTTACTGCTTTGTTAGCTCGATATCAGCAAAGAAAACAGTACCTTCTTCACCAACAGAGTCTGTCCATTGCTCAAAGATAAGGTGGAAATCGTATTTTGCACTAAACTCGATGTCATAACGTTTCCAACCTTTATTATCACGCAACCCTTTAGGGAATGCACGTGTTGTACCTGCTAACCAGTGGTGTTTAACACCCGGAAAACCTTCACCGTAACCAACTACTGCACCACAATCGCGCTTACAAGTGCCCATGTAATCGAAGCTTAATGTGTATTTACCCGGCACAAAGCTTTGTTGAGTAATAAAGTCACCACCAAATACTTTAACCGTAGATTGTGCTGCTTTTTTACCGTCACGAACAGGATCATCTACAATTTTACTTAGTACATCTAAATTTTGTAATTGAGTCCCTTTAGGTGTCTCAACCTCAACCTCTTTACCTAACCAATTAGAGAAGTCTCCAGTAAAATCTTCAGTAAAAACAACATCACCAGCAATACTTGCCGTTGAAAAAGAGAGGGCAGAGCCAAGTATAAGGCTTGATAATAACGCTTTTTTAAACATAGAAATTTCCTTATTTAGATAATATTGCTAGTAAAGAATGTAAACAGCGATTTGTAAAGTTAGAAGTGTTAAAAGTTATAACCACTGTGCATAAATAACATATTGAACTCTCAAAGTTATACAAAATCAATAGGATCAACATCAATTGACCATCTTACTTTCCGTCCTTCGGGTAACTTATCTAATGCAGGTAAAGCCTGTTGCAGAGTTTTACTGATTAACGAACGATGGTCTGATTGTAATAAAAGTTGGAAACGAAACTTTCCTGCGCGTCGCTCCATCGAAGCTGGAATAGGCCCTAATACAAATAAGCGTGTATCGATTTTGTTAAGCACCGTTATCTGTTCAATAATCTGTTTACACAGGCCTAAAAAGCTTTCTGCGAGTGTTGCGTTATCAGATTCTGCGCGTAATAACGCTTGGAAAGAGTAGGGCGGTAACATTGCTAATTGGCGCTCTGTTAACGCATGGCGTGAAAACTCTGCATAACCACTGTTCACCAGTTCCTGTAATAAACTGTGCTCAGGGTGATGCGTTTGTAACAGTACTTGCCCGCGTTTTTCTGCGCGGCCTGCACGACCAGAAACTTGGGTAAAGAGTTGCGCTAGTCGTTCACTGGCGCGGTAATCATTACAAAATAGAGCGCCATCCACATCAATTAAGGCAACCAAGGTAACATCTGGAAAGTGATGCCCCTTTGCTAGCATCTGGGTACCTAACAATATCTTGTACTTACCATTGTTAATATCGGTTAAATACTGGTTAAAGCTCTCTTTCTTACGGGTATTATCGCGATCAATGCGCACCGTTGGATATTGTGGAAATAACTGATTTAAGGTTTCTTCTAATTGCTCGGTGCCTACTCCTGTTGAGATAAGTTGCGTTGAGCCACAATCATTACACTGTTGTGGAATAGGGTGTGTTGCTGTGCAGTGATGGCAATGCAGGTAGTTTGCTGATTTATGATAAGTATAAAAAGCATCACAACGGCCACATTTTACCAACCAGCCACATTCGTGACACATTAAAACAGGAGCGTAACCACGGCGATTCAAAAATAGAATCACTTGGTTGTTTTTTTCAAGGTGTTTACCCATTAGCTCAATTAACTGCGGTGATAAGCCTGATTGAAGTGGTAATCCTGCTAAGTTGATTAAACTACTTGCTGGTGGTTTTGCATTACCAGCGCGCTCGGTAAGGTGCAGATGCTGATATTTACCCTGCAGTGCATTATGTAATGTTTCAAAAGCAGGGGTA